>ERZ1023420.48-NODE-48-length-67406-cov-51.076955_pt1 | contig 67406 bp, 72 predicted proteins | sample MGYA00380512_ERZ1023420 | MGnify/ENA primary metagenome ERZ1023420 (study PRJEB33173, sample SAMEA4830390) | metagenome | study: EMG produced TPA metagenomics assembly of the PRJEB25223 data set... | reverse complement strand
CAAAACACCGTTTTGAGGTTGTGGATAGAACTGACGAAGTCAGTAACATATATACTGCAAGGTGAAGCTGACGTGGTTTGAAGAGATTTTCGAAGAGTATAAAATGATTTTACTGCTTATATTATACCATATGGAGAGAGATTAAAAAACTAGCAGTGGGGTTCCTGCTAGTTTTCTGCGACTTGGATTACCATCTAGATAAGTTTAAAGAACCAATCCAATATCTTGTAAAACAGCAATTGAACTGCAAAAGAAATGATCATCCAAAAGAATTTCACAATCCCAATAATCGGTTTGATAAAAAGAATAGCAAGAAGACCAAAAAAATTTCATTCTCTCTCCTCTGGCTTAATGAGCCACCGAGCCGTATCCATTAGCTTATCTGCAATAAAAAGTTTGCCCAGACCAACAACGACATGGTCAGCTTTCTTTATCGTTTTCATCACTTTTACACCTTGCACGGTCAAAAAGTAATTACCATAAATTTTAGCTAGAGTTTTTATGAGTCCCATATTACTCTCCTTCGATGATTTCAGCCTCTTTTCGGATTGTTTCAACATCTTCTTGATATTGAACTTCACTATAGTTGACTAGCTTGGATAATTCTTTCTGCAAGCTTTCCCCCATTGGTTTCATAGTTGCAAAGGTTAAACCACCTGAAATGATACCACCCAAGATAGGAATAAATTTCCCCATTCCTTTGGCCAACCCTCCCTTGGTAAGATTCACACCAAATATTTTTAAGACTTTTTTCAAAATAGGGTACCAAAGCGTCTTTGTTAAAGCTTTATTAGGCACTGTTTTCATTACCTGTTTGGCAATTGTTATACCACCAGCACGTAGCAAAGCAGCAGTTCCATTCACCCCTAACATTACGCCTAGATAAAGCAAGAGGGTATTTTGAGCATCTTCACTCAACTCCTCTCGTGAAGCCCAAAGATCCTCATAACCATAAATATAACCTAATTCTTGAGCCAATTTCAGAGAGAAAGCATAAAATTGAGCCACATCAGCTGGAATGGTAATTGCCATAGCAAGCCCTCCAGGTAATCCTGCCAAAACAGAAGTCCCACTCGCTAATAATACATTGTCCCGAATACAAGCATTAGCTACTCGATCTAAGATTTCTTGAGATAAGAGAGACGTTGGACCTTGTTCCAATAAGGTAGGAATGTCCTGTGGACCCAATTCTTTGGAAAACTTATCCACTAAAAATTTCGAACTATCAACCTTAACAACTGGTAGTTTTACCACTTGTTGTAATACTTGCATAGCTAAGTCTTGTTCAGCCATATACAAACTCCTTATTTCTTTTTTACACCTTATCATATTATATTTCCTACAAAAAAAGCATTTTCTAATTAGATAACATTAAAAAATACAGAACCCCTTTTTTATAGTAAAATGAAACAAGAACAGGACAAATCGATCAGGACAGTCAAATCGATTTCTAACAATTTTTTAGAAGTAAAGGCGTACTATTCTAGTTTCAATATATTTTAAAAGAATATTTTTCCATTTCAAATTCAACCTATTTTCCTCCACCAAAAAAGAGGGGCAACCCCTCTTCTTTAGTTCTTATCCAGATTGCGTAGCATCTCGTCAATCTTGTTTCCATACTCGATGGACTCGTCTTTGACGAAGGTCAAATCTGGGATTTTGTACAATTTCAAATTGCGACCAAGTTCACGTTTGATGGTACCAGTTGCTTTTTCAAGCCCGATTTGGGCTTTTTGGTTATCCGAAGCAAGGTTACTCAAAATGGTGTAATAAACCTTGGCAACAGACAAGTCACCCAGCATCTGAACATCTGTGATGGTCACACCTTGGACACGTGGATCACGGACTTTCTTTTGCAAAATCTCATTGACTTCACGCTTGATTTCCATGCCCACACGATCCGTACGGAAATGATTTGCCATGATATTCCTTTCTCTACTTTGAACCAAAAGCTAGGCCAGCAGACCTAGCTATTTTAAACTTCTTGATTTTCAGTTTAAATTGAAACGAAGTTCAATTTGAAGTCATCTGCTTCTTTCGCCGTGGTGAAAGTGATGGAACTGATTTATCAGTCCCATCACAGGGGATTTTTGAGACCCTAGGCTCAAAAATAAGCAATGAAACCATCGGTTTGCTTGCGTCCCTCACCACCTAAGAAAGGAGCAAAAAATCTTATCTCTTGATTTCTTCCATGACATACGCCTCAATCACATCATCCATCTTAATATCATTGTAGCCGTCGATCATCAATCCACCTTCACGACCGTTTGTCACTTCTTTCACGTCGTCTTTATAGTGTTTCAAGCTTGCGAGTTCACCATCATAGATAACGACACCATCACGGATAACACGGACTTTAGAGTCACGGGCAACCTTACCGTTGATAACCATAAATCCACCGATAGTTCCGACTTTAGACACCTTGAAGGTTTCACGGATAACCGCTTCACCAATAACTTTTTCTTCAAATTCTGGATCAAGCATCCCTTTCATAGCTTCTTCCATCTCTTCGATAACCTTGTAGATAATGCTGTGAAGACGGATTTCCACATCGTCAGCTTCTGCTTGTTGACGAGCTTGTGGTGTAGGGCGTACGTTGAAACCAACGATAAAGGCATTTGAAGCTTCGGCAAGGGTCACATCTGATTCGTTGATAGCACCGACCGCTGAGTGGACGATAGTCACTTTGACACCTTCCACGTCAATCTTTTGAAGTGAGGCAGAAAGGGCTTCAACAGAACCTTGTACATCGGCCTTGATGATAACATTAACAGATTTGAGTTCCCCAGCTTTAAGGGTATCAAAGAGGTTTTCAAGGCTAACACGTTGGGTAGCTTGACGTTGTTTCATGAGGGCACGTTTGGCACGCTCTTCACCTGCTGCACGCGCAGATTTTTCATCCTCGTAAACGGCAAAGTGGTCACCCGCCATCGGTGCTTCGTTCAAACCTGTGATAGAGACTGGTGTTGATGGTCCAGCAACTTTAACACGACGACCAAGGTCGTTGGTCATAGCACGGACACGACCGAAGGTATTTCCGACAACGATTGGGTCTTGAACATTCAAGGTACCTTGTTGTACAAGAAGGGTTGCGACCGCACCTTTTCCTTTATCCAAGCGCGCTTCGATAACCGTACCGATCGCACGAACTGTTGGGTCTGCTTTGAGTTCTTGGATTTCAGCCACAAGAAGGACTGTTTCCAACAATTCTTCGATATTTTGGTTGAATTTAGCCGAGATTTCAACAAATTCAGAATCTCCACCCCAAGCGGTTGACATCACACCATGCTCTGCCAATTCACCGATAACGCGTTCTGGGTTAGCACCTGGTTTATCAATCTTGTTAATAGCTACGATGATTGGAACGTTAGCTGCTTTTGAGTGGTTGATGGCTTCAATAGTCTGAGGCATAACCCCGTCATCTGCCGCTACGACCAAGATCGTAATATCGGTAACAGAAGCACCACGCGCACGCATTGATGTAAAGGCCGCGTGTCCTGGTGTATCAAGGAAGGTAATCTTCTTACCATTTTCCACGATTTGGTAGGCACCGATATGCTGAGTAATACCACCTGCTTCACCTGTCGCAACACGTGAGTTACGAAGAGTATCCAAAAGGGTTGTTTTACCGTGGTCAACGTGTCCCATGATAGTAACAACTGGTGGACGCTCAACCAATTCATCTTCATTGAGATAACCATCTTCGACAAAGAAACGTTCGATGTCAGCATTATCCACTTCAACCTTTTGTTTGGCTTCGATACCGTAATCCACCATGAGGAGTTCAATTGTTTCCCCATCCAAGGATTGGTTTTGTGTGGCCATGACACCCATCATGAAAAGTTTCTTAACAATTTCAGCTGGTTCACGTTTGATACGTTTTGCGATTTCCGCAACGGTCATACCATCTGTATATTCAAATTCTGTTGGCAATTCATGGAATTTACGCTCCGTAACAGGTTTTGGAGTCTGATTACGGTTGTTCTTGTTATTGCCTTTTTTGTTCTTTTTGTTGTTATTCCAGTTACTATTCTTTTGATTTCTCACTTGATTTTGACTACTTCGATTCTTTTGTTGTTTTCTAGGACCATCTTCTTCATGATCATAATCGTCACGATTTTTGTCTGGTCGAGCTTGTTTTTTACGACGTGTATCCACTGCAGGTTCTTTTTTCTCAGGGACGACTTCAACCACTGCTTGAACTTGCTGTGCTTGTTCAGCTAACTTAGCCGCTTCTTCAAAGATTTCCTCTGGTTCCTTGCGTTTGTTAGCTTGAGCCAAGGCTTCTTTAGCAGCCTGATACTGCTTGAAGCGTTCCTCACTTGAACGAGCGTACTCTGCATTTTGCTCTGCTTTTAGGGCTGCTGCACGGGCTTTAAAGTCAATACGTGGAGCCACTTGATTTGAACGTTTGTCCTCTTGCTGACGGCGCTCATTTCTACGTTTTTGCTGACCTTGCTGCTTCTTAGCTTGGTCATTAAAGCGACGATTGTCGCGGTTGCTTTGACCTTGTTTTCCACCATTACGTCCGTCGTTTTTCTGACGGTTTCCGTTTTGTTGTTGGTCACGGTTATTGCCCTTATTTTGCTTACGTCGTTCTGCCTGCTCTTTAGCACGGGCTTCACGCTCAGCCTTGAAATTACGGCTTTGCGGTTTCGCTGCTACTTTTTCTGTTTTCGGAGCAACTGGCTCAGCCGGTTTTGCCTCTTCCTTAGCTACAGCTGGTTTAGCTGGCTCAGATTTTTCGGCTTTCTTTTCTGCACTTACTTTTGGTGCTGCAGGTTTTGCTTCTACTTTCGGAGCAGCTGCAGGCTTAAAGCTGGCAGCAATTTTTGCAGCGACAGCTTCTTCCACACTTGATGAGTGGCTTTTCACATCCAAGCCCAACTCTTTTGCACGCGCTACAACTTCTTTACTTTCTTTTCCAAGTTCTTTTGCGATTTCGTACAATCTTTTCTTAGACAAATCATGTCCTCCTCTTCTATTCCATAAGAGACCTCATTTTCTTTGTAAATCCAGCATCTGTTACAGCCAAAACCTTTCTCGATTTCCCGACTGCTATGCTTAATTCCAGTGTTGAAAACACGGTTACAATTTCTACTTGATAATAATGACTTTTATCTTGAATCTTCTTGGCCAGATTGGGTCCAGCATCATGAGCTAGAAAGACCAACTTGGCCTTGCCGTCTTGAATGGCCTTGACCACCAATTCTTCACCCGATATGATGCGCCCTGCTCGCTGAGCAAGCCCCAAGAGATTACTTATCTTTTGCTTATTCAAGTCCCAACTCTCTTCTTTTCACTTTGTGATCCACATAAGCGATCAACTCGTCATAAAAGCTTTCTTCCACTTCCATGCTAAAGCTGCGGTTAAAGACCTTCTTCTTTTTCGCCTCTAGGGCTTCTGCATTGTCTAGTTTGATATAAGCGCCGCGGCCATTGGCCTTGCCCGTAGGATCAATAAAGACTTGTCCTTCCTTGTTCTTGACAATGCGGAGCAAATCACGCTTATCAATCACTTCGTTAGACACAACAGACTTGCGCAAAGGGATTTTTCTTGTTTTCATCTTTCCCTCCTCTAGCAGCTTTTATTCTTCTACAGTATCGTTTTCTACTTCCAACTCTACTGAAGCAGCGTCTTCCATGGCTTCAAATTCGCTAGCAGACTTGATATCGATACGGTAACCAGTCAAGTGAGCCGCCAAGCGCACGTTTTGTCCACGACGACCAATGGCAAGAGAAAGCTTGTTATCTGGAACAACCACCAAGGCACGTTTGCTGTCGTTTTCATCAAAGATAACTTGGTCAACCTCAGCAGGAGCGATGGCATTGTAGATAAATTCAGCTGGATCTGCTACCCACTCGATAACATCGATATTTTCTTCGATTGGTACCATGCGGTCATTTTTAGCATCGTAACGAGCTGGGTGGAATTTGCTAGTAATCTTCTTGATATTAGCACCACCACGTCCAACGATTGTACCGATAGCATCCACGTTTGGATTGTGGCTACGAACAGCAACCTTCGTACGGTCACCTGCTTCACGAGCCACGCTCATGATTTCAACAGTTCCATCATAAACTTCTGGAATTTCTTGCTCCATCAAACGTTTGATCATTTCTGGATGGCTACGGCTAACAAAGACGTTCACACCACGAGGGTTGTCTTCAACCTTGTAAACATAAACTTCGATACGATCATGAGAAGCAAAAACTTCTCCAGGAATTTGGTCTTGTTTTGACAATTGGGCTTCGATGCTACCAAGGTTGACATAGATAAAGCGGTTGTCAAAGCGTTCTACTGTACCAGACATGATTTCTTGCTCATGTTCTTTGTAAGTATTGTAAGTGATGGCACGTGTTTGCTTGCGCATTTTTTCCATGATGGTTTGTTTGGCAGATTGGGCTGCTACACGACCAAACTCAGCTGGTGCTTCTTCAAACTTGATTTTGTCTCCAAGTTCATAAGCTGAATTAATGGCAAGAGCATCTTTCAAGCTGATTTCCAAACGGCTATCAAATACTTCATCAACAACTTCACGGACAGTATAAACTGTAAAGTCACCTGTTTTTTCGTTGAAGTCAATAGCTACGCTGTCTGACTGACCATAGCGTCTGCGATAAGCGGAACGAAGCGACTCTACTACTGCGTCGATGATATCTTCTTTTTTGATTCCCTTGTCTTCTTCCAAAATGCGGAAGGCCTCTAGCATTTCTTTACTCATGTTTTCTTCACTTTTGAATCCTCAAAAGCTATCCTTTCTTTTTCTATAATTTAACTGCTAAACGTGCTTTTGATACTAAACTGTATGGAATTCGGACGGTTTTCTTACGCGTCTTGTCCATATATTCCATAGTCAACTCGTCCTCTTCGAAGGCCAACAAGGTTCCTTCAAAGACCTTTTGCTTATCGATGGCTTGGTAGAGTCCGACATGGATGTATTTTCCAACCGCTCCAGCGACGGCATCCTTGGTTTTCAAAGGACGTTCCAAGCCTGGACTGGTAATTTCTAGGAAATATTGTTCTGGGAAGGGATCTGGCTTGATGGTGTCTAGGACAGGACTGATAATTTCTGTCAAGTCTGCCGTGTCGTTCAAGGTAATTCCTTCGGGTTTATCTACAAAAATACTGAGAATCATGTCACTGCCAATCTTTCCATACTCGATATCCACGAGTTCAAAAGGAGCTTCTATGACAGGTTCTACAACTTCTCTGACTAATTCTACGATTGTTGCGATTGCGTCCACCTCCTCATAAGCAAGAGGCGAAGATATTTCCCCGCCTCACTTTTCATATTCTTACTATCAGTATAGCACGTTTGCCAACTTATGTAAAGCAAAAGCACTTGTACAGCCTAATTTTAGGCTATCTCTTAAAATTCTGCCTCAACTCGGTAGATAACTTGCCCCTTGTTTGAGAATTTTTGCTCGTATTCTGTCATGACATTGCCTTCAAAATCACTGGCATGCAAATCTAGCCAGACACCATTGAGTTTCATGCCATATTGAGAAAAGCTCACTAAACTGTACTCAAACAAGCCACGGTTATCCGTTTTGAAATGAATTTCTCCATTTTCAGGCAAGATACGTTTGAAGGTGTCCAAAAAGGTCTTGTAGGTCAAACGACGCTTTTCATGGCGTTTTTTCGGCCATGGATCTGAAAAGTTCAGATACAAGCGATCAATCTCACCGTCTTCAAAGTAGTCAGTCAAGTCAGAACCATCTACCCACAAGAGCTTGATGTTAGGCACTCCAACTTCAAGCACCTTGTCCAAAGCGTAGCTCAAAACAGACTTTTGAATATCAATCCCGATATAGTTGATGTCAGGGTTTTGCTTGGCCATACCTGAAACAAAGGCACCCTTTCCACTTCCAACTTCCACATGAATGGGATTATCATTGCCAAACAAGTCCCGCCATTTTGCCTTGGCTTCCAAGGGATTGAGGACCACATACTGGGGATTTGCCTCTAGTAATTCTGTTGCCCCTTTACGATTTCTAACTCTCATCTTCTCTTTCCATACTTGTCTCGGAAATGACGCAAACCATGAATCTCCCGATTGACATTTTCTAAATCTTGGTTCATATAATACTTGGAAATCTGACTCAAATAAGACAATTGACCATACCAATACAATTTACTTAATACCGTTTGATTGTACTTGTAACCGTAGTAGGTCAACCATTCCTTCCACTGATGTTCTGAAATATAATGGCAGAGCATATGGGCCACATCAAACATGCGATCGGTCAAGCGAACCGAATCCCAATCTACTAAATAAATCAAGCCACTATCTGTCTCAATCCAATTACTATGTCGTACATCTCCATGGACAATGGTCGCATGGTCCTCTCTAAATCCTGGAATAGTCTGACGCAAATCAGCCATCACTTCACTGATAAAATGATTTTTACGCAAAGCATCTGGAGCCGTTTCTTGCCAAGACTGTAGTAAATCTACAGGTGTTTCCATGGCATAGCCCAAACGACTCAATTGTGTCATCAACGGACGTGAGCGATGAAGACGGGTTAAAATATTGACGATTTGCTTACGATTCATATCATAGGGGGTCAATATCTTGCCTGTCAACCATTCTTGAGCACACATATCACGCCCATCTGCCAAACGACGACTCCATAATAATTGTGGAGCAATTTGTTCTCTAGCTAGACCAGGTAGGATTGGAGAGGTGTTCATTTTTACAAAGATGCGCTTCCCATCAGGATAGCTACCCATATAAGCCTTGCCACTTTTCCCAGGTATGGGAGTCAGTGTTAGCTCATTATCACCCAAATCCATTTCTTTCCTCCGTATAAAGTTTCCTTACTATTCTACTAGTTTTTGGCCTATTCGTCAACCACTCTAACCCGATTCTCAAAGAAAAGCCTCTGGATTGGCTTGGGTATCATTATAGCTTGAAAAAGGTAAGCACCGTCTTCTGCTTACCTTTTCATAATTTTTATAAATAATATAGGAGTGGCCAACTGTTGTAAAACATGTGGACTAGAGTAGAAACCCATAGGTTTTGGCTCTTTTTATAAGCAAGGCCCAGCAACAAGCCCCCAAGTAGATAAAAAATAAACGAAGGGACATTAGAAGGTCCATGCATGAAAGAAAAGAGAGAGGAAGTTAGCACAAGCCCTAACCAAGAATTGTCAAAAACCGCACCTTGAAGAAGTCCTCTGAAAATGAGTTCCTCCTGGATGGGGCCAAAAACTGAGGTAGTCAAAATCAAAGACAGGGAAATTCCTCTGCTGACTTCCGCCAAGTGTTGGACCCCTGAGCCAGAAGAAACAGCGAAGAAATGAATATAAACCAGCGTCTCAAGTACACTTAGAAGAAAGATTGCAATGAAAAGCAAAAGTTGTTTCTTGCTTAACATCCCAAAAGAAATCATTTCAAACTTTCTAGCATAAGCAACACTCAGCGAGGTTACAAGAAGACTTACAATAATCAATGCAGATTCATTTTGAAAAAAATCCCCATGGTTAATCGTATAAGGAACTGTAATGACAATTATTAGTACTAAAAATCCAAAACACAAGGCATGAAATTTATCAAAAAACTCCATAAAATTATCCTCCTCAACAAACAGACTTCCTACACGTCATTCTTTAGTTCTAGCCTTTCCAAAACAAACCATTTTATACTCTTCGAAAATCAAATTCAAACCACGTCAACGTCGCCTTGCCGTACTCAAGTACAGCCTGCGGCTAGTTTCCTAGTTTGCTCTTTGATTTTCATTGAGTATTAGTAACCAAAATCCGACCACATAGCCAGCCCCTATGAATATAGCCATTAAAGCTAGCATGGAATTTAGGAAATTAAAAACCACCGCAGATACAAAGGTTAGCACAAAAACATTAAAAGCAATGGTGTCAGAAGCCAAGACTAGAATATAGGGTGTCAACCGATCTAAAGTTTTGGAATCTAGGAAAAATAAGTGTTTATACATGATGACCTCCTCTATGGCTGAAAAGCAAGCCTTTTGTTTTTTTACCCCAAGACCCTATGTAGAAAAGTGAGCAAAAACGGGAAGGTCGCTACAATATTATTGATCACATGCACCGCATAGGATGGATAAATACTCTTGGTATAGCGGGTCAAACCGGCAAAGATGATTCCAACTGTTGCAAAGACGAAGATATCTAACAGACTAGGCAGACTCAAAAAATGAGGAAGAGCAAACAAAATGGAAGGAAGAAGCAAATCAAGGCCAAATCGCGAATGCTTAAAGAAGGCGTGTTGAAGTAATCCCCTATAAATCAACTCTTCCATTAGTGGAGTCAGGAAAAACAGGGTTACATAGATACCTAGCTCAGCAAAGTTGGTCCCACTATAACCAATCAATACGTTCCAACCCTCAGCAGTTGACTGAACATGTTTAGCTGTCTGAACGTTAAAAGAGATATGGAGCACTACCACTAATACTGTCAAAATAGAATACCAAAGCCATTTTTTTCTTGGAATGCGAAAGAGATAGCCATGGCCTGTCTTAACCAGAATCCAAATCATGACTCCGCTAAATAGTAAACTCAAGATATTTTGAATCCAGACGAAATTGCCAATCTGGGAAGAAAATTGCCAATAATTTTGGACGATAAGCGTCAGCTGAGAAAGACCAAATACGAAAAATAAGTAAGAGAAGACTGCACTTATTTTGAATAGAAGTTGATACTTTTTCATAGAAATCCTCCCTCATTTCTTGTATTTCAGCCTATATTCCACATAAATGAAAACCTGCTCCTATATAACCACGGTCATGATAACCACGCAGGCAGTACCCACTTACTGGAAAAGGACCTGAATTTTTTAATATAGAAGGGTAAGAAGCGAATGGACTTCTCTGATTAGCGTACCCTCTATAAATATCAGAGACATCCCCATCCTCTGTACGAACAAGCATTTCATTATCCATAACAGAAAATTGTGACATCATTTTTGTATCCATATAGTATATCACTTTTCAGTTACGGAACAAGTTTAATATAAAAATTATCAAAAAAACATAAGCAATAAAGAGAAAAATTAATTTATCATAGATTAGAAATAATATGACAAAACAATTCAATGATGTTAATTCAATAGTCTTTTGTTTTTTATCGGAGATACTTATGGATAGATAAATAAGATAGGTTTGAAAAGCGAAGAGAATAATAAAGAATATAGCCTTCATAAAATTTAGCTTTCATTTTTATGATGTAGCGGTATAGGCTAAATATCCACAAACCACTGCTCCTCCAATTCCTCCTATTGCAGCGCCCCATGGTCCTAGAAGTCTCCCATATTTCACTCCACCCGCTGCACAACCTAAAGCAGCAACTACAGCTGCTCCTCCGGAATTACCTCCATAAACCTCACTCAGCATTGTTTCATTTATATTACAATAAGTATTCATACAAGTCTCCTTTTGTTAAAATCCACTCGTTGCCCCTGTTACTCCTGCCCAAAGAGCCACACCAAATTTAGCTCCTATGTATCCACATGCTCCCATAAATGGCGCTCCAACACCACTCGCAGCACAAATAGCTGTCCCTAACCCCCAGCCACCAAAAGCAGCACCACCACCTTCTAAGACATTAGTTTGCCAATTATTCTTGCCTCCTTCAATACTAGATAACATAGTTATATCCATTTCATGAAATTGTTCCATAATTTTTGTATCCATGACAAATACTCTTTTTTATTTTTAATTTTTGTCTTGTTGTAACTTTGACAAGTTTAGTATATCATCGTTTTTTAAAATTTTTCATCCAGATCTTGAATAGTCATCGAAACGTCTTGAATTGCAAAAATTACATTAGACTTCCTGCGAAACCAAAATCCTAGTTCATGATTGATAATACCAGCAATCAAATTCATTCGTAATCCGAAGCGTTTACGATGATTTCGATAGGTTGTTGAAAACATTTTAAACGTTTTTACTTTGGCAAAGATGTTCTCAACCTTGCTTCTCTCCTTAGATAGCGCATGGTTACAGGCTTTATCTTCAACTGTTAGCGGCTTGAGTTTGCTGGATTTACGTGGAGTTTGTGCTTGAGGATATATCTTCATGAGCCCTTGATAACCACTGTCAGCCAAGATTTTACCAGCTTGTCCGATATTTCTGCGACTCATTTTGAACAACTTCATATCATGACAATAGTTCACAGTGATATCCAAAGAAACAATTCTCCCTTGACTTGTGACAATCGCTTGAGCCTTCATAGCGTGGCATTTCTTTTTACCAGAATCATTCGCTAATTCTTTTTTTAGGGCGATTGATTTGTACTTCCGTCGCATCAATCATTACCGTGTCCTCAGAACTGAGAGGAGTTCTTGAAATCGTAACACCACTTTGAACAAGAGTTACTTCAACCCATTGGCTCCGACGGAGTAAGTTGCTTTCGTGGATACCAAAATCAGCCGCAATTTCTTCATAAGTTCGATATTCTCGCACATATTGAAGAGTGGCCATAAGAAGGTCTTCTAGGCTTAATTTAGGTTTTCGTCCACCTTTTGCGTGTTTAAGTTGATAAGCTGTTTTTAATACAGCTAACATCTCTTCAAAAGTCGTGCGTTGAACACCAACAAGACATTTAAATCGTGCATCAGTTAGTTGTTTACTTCCTTCATAATTCATAGAACTATAGTAAAATGAAATAAGAACAGGATAAATCAATCAGGACAGTCAAATCGATTTCTAACAATGTTTTAGAAGTAGAGGCGTACTATTCTAGTTTCAATCTACTATACTATACCATATTTTGTTTCGCAGGGAATCTATTATAAAAGGGTAAGTATTGCAAAAACACTTACCCTTTTATACTTCATTAACTTCTACTTTTTATAATACTTCAACCCCCAAACGAAAGGAAGATGTTCCGTTTTTTAGCAAGAAAAGTTTTCATTTCTTTGCTCCTTTCTTTTTAGTTAAAGCAAAATAGATCATAACTGCAATCACATAGGCTATGGTATAAAATAGCTGATACCAAATACTTTCCCTAAGCGGATAAAGAAAGATGGACATGATTAGATACAAGATGAAAATGATAAGTATTTTTTTCTTCATAAAATTTCCTCCTAAATGTGTGATTTATCTTAGTTGAACAAGAATCTTTACACTGCTAGTATAGCACTCATTTTGACCTTGGATTACTCAAATCATGAATGGTCATCAAAACATCTTGAACAATAACAAGATTTTCATCTATACAAAAATAGTTATACTCAACAACAATCAAACTAAAGAACCAAATAAATATAGCTTAACATACTTTTTTTGGATTTCAAACAATACTGATAAAATTAATAATAAATCTGTGGTAGTACTTCCCATCCCTACTGCTTTCCAATTTTATAATATTATTAATTAAATAATATATGAGAAAAAACGAACAAGACTGTGTTAATAATCTATCTTATTCGTTTTATTTATTAGACTTGTTCAGAAATTATTTGAAGCAGTATTAGCTGGTTAGAAAGTGAATTTTTAACGTTCCAACCAGCCATTAGTTTCTAGTTTTCGACTCTTGCAATAAGCTAAAATAATCCTGAACAACACCTGTATATTATAGTTGCGAAGATTCAACAAAATAGCGAACAAGTCGATTATTCATTTTTTATATAAGTTTACAATAACTTTTTAACATGGAACTGGAGGTGCAGGATTCCACGAACTTTTTGGAATGCATACTGGAGGAACATATGGAGCAGGTTTTATCATCCCTCCGATACTCTTCAAAAGCCCCCAGCCGATACATCCGATATCTCCAATAAAACAGTCATCTCCACCACTAATCGTCTCTAATTCTACTTCATTCAAAGTAATATAATCAATTTTTTCCATTGTTATAATTCATTCCTTTCGTTTTACTCAAGGCACAACACAGAATGAAAAAGTGTTGTACTCTTTATTTTATAATGTTTATAATAATAGTGAGAAAACCTATCACTACTACAAATCACGGGGAGGTGAATAAGTGAGTGATATAGCCAATATCTCGCATTTTTATAGGTGTCATTCTTTCTATCAAGCACAAGAACTGTGACTAGGAGCACGTAAACTTATAACAGAATAAGCGACTCGTTTGCAAAAGAATAGTTTCTATCACTGCATAGGTCATTAAGTTATATAAATTCTTATACAATACAACACTACTATATCTATACACGAACACAGAACCACTGATGAGGATTTTTCCGGCATTGATTCGTAAAATCATCAATTGCTGTATCAACAATGCTACCTGCAACATAGCCTAACCCTGCCCAAAACAAAGCATCGTCAACTCCAAATATTCCTCCCTCTATCCTATCAAGCATTTCATTATCCATAACAGAAAATTGTTCCATCATTTTTGTATTCATGACAAATACTCCTTTTTTATTTTTGTCTTGTTGTAACTTTGATAAGTTTAGTATATCATCGTTTTTTAAAATTTTTCATCCAGATCTTGAATTGTCATCGAAACGTCTTGAATTAGCTTTTTTATTTCAAGCCACCTCTAAATGTTTAAAAAAAATAATTTCTAATCACTTTTTTACCATTCAGGAAGTTTTAATGACTATTCAAGATTTCATAAAATATGAACTTAGTTTTATGACATAATAGACCTATCCACTATATGAAAAGAATTGCCAATGACTTCTTATAAACGTACATTTGTTCCTCAAATAGATGCGAGAGACTGTGGTGTCGCTGCCTTAGCCTCGATTGCTAAATTCTATGGTTCAGATTTTTCTCTAGCTCACTTGAGAGAACTTGCAAAGACCAATAAAGAAGGGACGACTGCTCTTGGCATTGTAAAAGCCGCTGATGAAATGGGCTTTGAAACAAGACCTGTTCAAGCAGATAAAACGCTCTTTGACATGAGTGATGTCCCCTATCCATTTATCGTTCACGTTAACAAAGAAGGAAAACTCCAACATTACTATGTTGTCTATCAAACAAAGAAAGACTATCTGATTATTGGTGATCCTGACCCTTCTGTAAAAATCACTAAAATGTCAAAAGAACGCTTTTTCTATGAATGGACTGGAGTAGCTATTTTTCTAGCTACCAAACCCAGCTATCAACCCCATAAAGATAAAAAGAATGGTCTACTAAGTAAGCTTCCTTCCTCTGATTTTCAAACAAAAATCTCTCATTGCTTACATTGTTCTCTCAAGCTTATTGGTCACTATTATCAATATAGGTGGTTCTTACTATCTCCAAGGAATCTTGGATGAATACATCCCAAATCAGATGAAATCAACTTTAGGAATCATCTCAGTTGGTCTGGTTATCACCTATATCCTCCAACAAGTCATGAGCTTTTCCAGAGATTATCTCCTAACCGTTCTGAGCCAGAGATTAAGCATTGATGTGATTTTATCCTATATTCGCCATATTTTTGAACTTCCCATGTCTTTCTTTGCGACACGTCGTACAGGAGAAATCATTTCACGGTTCACAGATGCTAACTCTATTATAGATGCCTTGGCTTCTACCATTCTTTCTCTTTTTCTGGATGTTTCTATTCTGATTCTTGTAGGGGGCGTCTTACTGGCACAAAACCCTAATCTCTTCCTCCTTTCTCTTCTTTCCATTCCTATATACATGTTCATCATCTTTTCTTTTATGAAACCTTTCGAAAAAATGAACCATGATGTCATGCAAAGTAATTCTATGGTTAGCTCTGCCATTATCGAAGATATCAACGGGATTGAAACTATAAAGTCGCTCACGAGTGAAGAAAATCGCTATCAAAATATAGACAGCGAATTTGTAGATTATTTGGAAAAATCCTTTAAGCTCAGTAAATATTCTATTTTACAAACGAGTTTAAAGCAGGGAACAAAATTAGTTCTGAATATCCTTATCCTATGGTTTGGCGCTCAATTAGTCATGTCGAGTAAAATTTCTATCGGTCAGCTGATTACCTTTAACACACTTTTTTCTTACTTTACAACTCCTATGGAAAATATTATCAACCTCCAAACCAAACTCCAATCTGCGAAGGTCGCTAATAACCGTTTGAACGAAGTCTATCTAGTCGAATCTGAATTTCAAGTTCAAGAAAACCCTGTTCATTCACATTTTTTGATGGGCGATATTGAATTTGATGACCTTTCTTATAAGTATGGTTTTGGACGAGATACCTTAACAGATATTAATCTCACGATTAAACAAGGAGATAAGGTTAGCCTAGTTGGAGTTAGTGGTTCTGGTAAAACAACTTTAGCCAAAATGATTGTCAATTTCTTTGAACCCTACAAAGGGCATATTTCCATCAATTATCAGGATATTAAAAACATTGATAAAAAAGTCTTGCGCCGTCATATTAATTACCTACCCCAACAAGCCTATATCTTTAATGGCTCTATCTTGGAAAATTTAACCTTGGGCGGTAATCATATGATTAGCCAAGAAGATATTCTAAGAGCTTGTGAATTAGCTGAAATCCGTCAAGACATTGAAAGAATGCCTATGGGCTATCAAACTCAGCTCTCTGATGGAGCTGGTCTATCAGGAGGACAGAAGCAACGAATAGCCCTCGCTCGTGCTCTTTTAACTAAAGCTCCTGTTTTAATACTAGACGAAGCTACTAGCGGTCTTGATGTCTTGACTGAGAAAAAAGTTATAGATAATCTTATGTCCCTAACTGATAAAACCATTCTCTTTGTAGCCCATCGTCTCAGTATAGCCGAACGAACTAACCGTGTCATTGTTCTTGACCAGGGGAAAATCATTGAAGTTGGTAGTCACCAAGAGTTAATGCAGGCGCAAGGCTTCTACCATCATCTGTTCAATAAATAAGGAGAATGTCATGAATCCTAATCTTTTTAGAAGCGTCGAGTTTTATCAGAGACGTTACCATAACTATGCGACAGTATTAATCATACCTCTTTCATTATTATTTACTTTCATCTTGATTTTCTCCCTTGTTGCCACAAAAGAAATTACTGTTACTTCCCAAGGGGAAATCACCCCTACAAGTGTCATTGCATCTATTCAGTCGACCAGTGATAATCCTATCCTTGCTAATCATTTAGTGGCAAATCAAGTAGTTGAGAAAGGTGACTTACTCATCAAATACTCTGAAACAATGGAAGAGAGTCAGAAAACTGCCTTAGAAACTCAATTACAAAGACTTGAGAAGCAAAAAGAAGGACTTGGAATCTTGAAACAAAGCTTAGAAAAAGCGACTGATCTTTTTTCTAGCGAGGATGAGTTTGGCTACCATAATACTTTTATGAATTTTACTAAACAATCCCATGATATTGAACTGGGTATCTCAAAGACTAACACTGAAGTTTCAAATCAAGCTAATCTTACCAATAGCAGTTCATCAGCCATCGAACAAGAAATTACAAAAGTTCAACAACAAATTGGAGAATATCAAGAGCTGAGAGATGCTATCGTAAATAAAAGAGCTCGCTTACCAACTGGCAATCCGCACCAGTCAATTTTAAATCGTTATCTTATAGCCTCTCAAGAACAAACACAAGGAACGGCAGAGGAGCCATTTTTATCTCAAATTAATCAAAGTATTGCAGGTCTGGAATCATCTATCGCAAGCCTCAAAATTCAGCAAGCTGGTATCGGAAGTGTAGCAACTTATGATAATAGTTTAGCAACCAAAATTGAAGTACTCCGCACTCAGTTTTTACAAACAGCCTCACAGCAACAACTAACCGTGGAGAATCAATTAACAGAATTAAAAGTACAACTAGATCAAGCGACACAGCGCTTAGAAAATAATACCTTAACCGCTCCAAGTAAAGGTATCGTTCATCTGAACAGCGAATTTGAAGGTAAAAATAGAATTCCAACTGGTACAGAAATTGCTCAAATATTCCCTGTCATCACAGATACAAGAGAAGTACTAATCACTTACTACGTATCTTCTGACTATCTACCTCTACTAGATAAAGGACAAACTGTAAGATTAAAACTGGAGAAGATTGGAAATCACGGCACCACCATCATCGGCCAACTTCAGACAATTGATCAAACTCCTACCAGAACAGAGCAAGGAAATCTCTTTAAATTAACCGCTCTTGCAAAACTATCTAACGAGGATAGTAAACTCATCCAATATGGCTTACAAGGTCGCGTCACTAGTGTAACTACAAAGAAAACATATTTTGATTATTTCAAAGATAAAATTTTAACCCATTCTGATTAATTTTCAGATAACACTCTATAACTATTTATTATCTTATCAAAAAGGAGAATCATAACATGGATAAGAAACAAAACCTAACTTCATTTCAAGAACTAACAACTACCGAACTCAACCAAATTATAGGTGGAGGATGGTGGGAAGATTTCTTATATAGATTTAATATAATTGAACAAAAAAATACAAAAGGATTTCATCAGCCAATACAACTATAAAAAAACAAGACCAAGAGAACGCACTCTCGGTCTTATTTTTTCTTCATTCTATATGTATTACAGTAAGTACCTGACGAAAAACGTGATCTTGGCAGGTGGTATTGAGACTGGTATTGGGATGACTTTCCACAATTTTCATAACGGTATAGAGACCAACTCCTCTCTCCTCCCCTTTAGAACTTGCTCCAAAGGAGAAGATTTCAGAAATATCGATTCCCTCTTCTTTGATGGAATTTTCAATGATAAAGGTCTCCTGTGCTCCATTTTTAAAAAAGGCAATTGAAACATGAGGTTGACAGGCTTCTACACTAGCTTCAATAGCGTTGTCACAAAGGATAGACACAACGGTTAGAAAATCAAGTAGACTCATCCCCTCTACCTGAATCTCCTCTGGAACTTCGACATTAAAGACAATGTTCTTATCTCTAGCTTTTATAAATTTTCCAGCTAGGAGACTTTTGAGGGCACGATCCCGAACATTCACCAATCGGCCAAGGTCATATTTATTGTCCTGCAATTTTTCACTAGAATCCTTTAAGACCGAGTCGTAGATCTCTTTTATCTGCTCCATATCCTCCTCTTCAATGCCCAGACGTAAGCTAGTCAAGAGGTTGGTGTAGTCATGGCGAAAACTCCGTACTTCCTTATAAAGCTCCTCTATATGCCGACTATACCGCTCCATCTCTCTGTAGCGCAAGTCCTGCTCTTGGTTCAGTCTCTCATGGAGTTTGTCCTTCAAATAGGTATCCAATTTCTTGATAATCCCCATAAAAAAGAGCAGGTAAAAGACTAGGATGAGATGGCGAACAGTCGTTGATTGAATCCCCTGTTCATATTCAAAGTAAGACAGATTTTGTATCACCAAATAGTAAGCCCCCATTATCCAGTTAATCTGAGTCAGGGACTTTTGAAAATCTTTATCGAGAATCCCCTTTCTCAAGCTAGTGAAATCATAGTCCAACCATTTCAAAAAAGCTAGAGAAATGAAGAAATTGAAAATTATTATACATAACCAAATAAATGAGTAGTCATCATATACTTGCCCTTGTCCCAAAAATGGAAGCACAAAATAGGAAACACCTCTATAAAAGAGATTCACTAATATCATTGGAAAGAGACCATAAAAGAGAAGGAGTTTTTTAGGAAGTTCTCTTAACAATAAGAAAGATAAGCCTATGCCGTACAAGGGTTCCATAAAATAAGATAGGTAAACATTTCCTACCATATAGCCAAGCATTCCAAAAACAACGGCCAACAGTATCTTAAAAAGAAAGGCCTTAAAAATCCTCTCAAAAGTGAGACTAATTCCATCTACCTTAAAGAATATGACAATTTTTAATCCGTGAGTAACAAGTGTATACAACAATATCCAAGCAACATTCATAAACTCTCCTAGCTCAGTGTAAGTTATTAATAGCCTCAGACACTTCCCTGACCTTATAACGCGCGATTAGACAACTTCCACCATTGGGAAAGAAAAGCAGTTTTTCTTTCTTATCTAAATGCACCACATTGGCAGGATTGATGAGAAAAGAGCGATGGCACTGCAAGAGACGAGGCTCCTGCTTGAGAACCTCCTCTAGACTCGCTGTAAATTCCAGCCTGTCTGTCTTGGTATAGAGAATAACACGATGGGGTCTTGTGGACGTTTCGAGATAGTAAACCTCTTTAAAAGGATACTGGAATTGAGCAAATTTTGATTTAAAGTAAAAGCAATCTTCCGCTAGACTTTTACTGTCTTGACCATTGGCATAGAGGAGGGCTGTCTCGATACGAGATTCAAACTCCTCTGCCGAAAGGGCCTTATCAATATAGTCCAGAGCAGACACTTGGTAGCGAAAGGACAGGGGCATAAACTCCGAGTGAGTCGTCACAAAGACAATCAGGGCATACGGATCCCGATCCCGAATCTTTCTAGCCACTTCCAGACCCTTCATCTCCTCATTTCGAATCTCAATATCCAAAAAGAATAGCTGATGGGCCCCCTTCTCATGCACCTCTGCCAGCAATTGATCTGGCTTACCAAAAACTTCAAAAGAACTCAGAGTGATATGATGTTCCTTCAAGAGTTTCTCAATCGTCGTTTCAATTCTAGTCTGTTGGGAAAAATCATCCTCTAAAACAAATATTCTCATCTTCTTACTCTCCCTCTTTCAACCATTTTTGACGAATTTCTCTATAGCGACGTCTGGCATACTTGACAGCGTATTGACCTTCTTCTCCGAGAAAAAGGATTCTTTCTTGAAAATCAATCGATTTTAATTTATCAAGATTAACCAAACAATTTCGATGACATCTCATCAAGGTTTCCCCATATTGGTTCTCAAGATTACTTAAATTTTGAAGCATATTAAAACTAGCTTCTTCTGTAACAATCTGTACGGTATGGGCTTTAGTTGGATGTGTTTGGATATAGTAGATATCGTCGACGTTTACTTTATAGACTGTTTTCTGCGTCTGAATAATCATATGTTTCATTGGATTCTCCTCCTAAGAAAAGAATAACAGAAAAGTTCTAGCCCAAGCCCACCCAATCCTAAACAGTCTTTGAAAGCTCCTAAAAGGATTATTTTTCTACAACATCATGATGAGCTTACAACTATTTTATCATAAAATTCACTCAGCGCAATTCAAGACATTTCAATGACAATTAAAGATTTGAATAAAAAAAAGAATTAAAAATGATAAACTAACAGTATCAAAACACAGTTGCCAGAAGTAAGACTGGCACCCAGATTAAAGGAGGCATTCCCATGACAGATACAGACCCCATCAAAAGAGCTCATACTTTGATTACTGACTTAAACAAAGCCTACCAAGCATGCAAACAGGCAAGCGCTGACGACGTCCGCTTTCAGGAGCAATTAAACTCTATTCTTGGTTTTTTAGCCAAGGCTGAAACAGTGGATAATCGATTCTTGATTGAACTAGAAAAATTTTACCAGACTTCCAGTCTTCTCATGGGACTCAGCGCTCTTGATCCAGATGCTCCAACTCGCGCCGCTTGGCGGGCCTATGACCGCTTCCACTTTGACCAAGTCAAGACCAAGTTAATACTCAATGAAAATCAAAGAGCAAACTAGGAAGCTAGCCGCAAGCTGTACTTGAGTACGGTAAGGCGACGCTGACGTGGTTTGAAGAGATTTTCGAAGAGTATAAGTCTCTACGGACCAACCATTATCCTGTAGTAACAAAAAAGAAGCTGAGACAGACTGAACTCAACTTCTTTTTTAGTGTCGTATCAGCAATGTTAGTCCTGCATCTGACGTTTTACCTGATAAGGCAAATACAAGACTAGTAAAACCAAACCAGCTCCTAGTAAGGCTAGAAGGGCCAGTTTTTCTTGGAAGGTAATCAACCCAACAACTAATTCCACAAGTAAAACAAAACTGGTCAATCCTCGAACTACCTCCTGTAAGCCTTTTTCCTTTTGCCCCTTGTCCAGCGGAAAGAGTTGGGTCAAATACTGGTAGTCAAAGGCATGATAGAGGGCCAGCAACTGGAAGAGCAAGAGGTAGTTAAAGAGAACTACCACTGCTGTCGCAATCCAAGCTTGCTCGATAAAAACCTGCGCCAGTACGGAAAGTAAGAGAAGACGAAGACTGAGAGCAAAGAGGTCGCCATTTCGCAGATAAGAACGCAGATAGAGATTTTGCCAAATCTTCCCAGGCACCTTCTGAACAGCCTTTAAGATAAAGTCCAGATAGGCACGACGCTTAACGCTGTTTGAAATTCCCTTGACCTGCGTAAAGAGGGCAAAGAAACGAAGCAAGACTTGCTTACGCTTGCTTTCTTGAGAAATAACATAGTCCCAGTCCAGTCCAGTTTCAGTAAAAAATTTGCTGGCCTTTTGACGAAAGTGGAAATATTTTCCTACCCCCAATAAAAGCACATATAGCAGAAAAACTGGCAAGCCATAACCCATTGCTAAAAATAAAGGCGCAAATAACAGCAAGAAAAGGGTCTGTACAAAGAGCCAAAAGACTAGGGAAATGCCAGTTTGACGCTTGAGATGGAGCTTGATTGCCTCTTCTCCAACTAAGAGAAAGAGCTTGTCTGGAGCCTCCATATAGGTGGCAATTCCTCCCCAAAGTAAGAGTAAAACAGACGTAATTCCTACAAACAAAAGGATAGGCCAATGATTTTCAGGAAAATGTTGTAAGAGTTGACTGTACTGGTAGGCTAGAAAGCCCAACAGGACAAGCAGGAACAAGACAAAGTGGTCATTGAGCACATAGCGCAGATAACAAAGACACTCCTTACGAAAGGCCTGCTTTCTCTTTAAAAACAAGTCTTTCATAGATCCTCCTCTTTGGTCAGAGCCAAGTAAATATCATTCAAACTAGCCTCAGGCATATCAAAGGCTTCACGTAGTTGCAGGAGATTGCCTTTGGCACGCACCTCTCCCTTGTGAAGAATGACAAAGGCATCACACATCTTTTCCGCCGAATCCAGCACGTGGGTACTCATGAGAATAGACTTGCCCTTTTGCTTCTCCACTTCCAAAAGCTGAATCAAATCAGAAATAGCCAGCGGATCAAGACCAAGGAAAGGCTCATCCACGATGAAAAGACTTGGATCCACCACAAAAGCACAGATAATCATGACCTTCTGCTTCATCCCTTTTGAAAAATGAACAGGGAACCAGTCTAATTTCTGTTCCAAACGGAACATTTTTAACAAGGGCTCTACTCGTTCGAAAGCCACTTTTTGCTCAATACCGTAAGCCATAGCAACCGTTTCGATATGCTCTCTGAGGGTCAATTCCTCATACAGACTAGGCGTCTCAGGAATGTAGCCAATCTGCTTGCGGTAGCTAGTCGCATCTCCTTGCAGAGTCAGGCCATTGATATTGATGGAGCCACTATAAGGTGCCAACAGACCGATAATCTCATTGATCGTCGTTGATTTCCCAGCACCATTGAGACCAATCAAACCGACCAACTGCCCACTTTCAACAGTAAAGGACACATCTTTCAAAACAGGAACATGAACATAGCCACCTGTCAGGTTTTTAATTTCTAACATATTTTCTCCAAATCTGGTATAATGTAGCTATATTATATCAAAATTCAGTACAGTAGAGGTAGATTTTATGTCAGATTGCATTTTTTGTAAAATCATCGCAGGGGAAATTCCTGCTTCAAAAGTATATGAAGATGAGCAGGTCCTTGCCTTTCTTGATATCTCTCAAGTAACACTAGGACACACCTTGGTCGTGCCAAAAGAACACTATCGCAATCTTTTGGAGATGGATGCTACGAGCGCCAGCCAACTCTTTGCTCAAGTACCAAAAGTAGCTCAAAAAGTCATGAAAGTCACTAAGGCTGCTGGTATGAATATCATTTCCAACTGTGAAGAAGTCGCTGGTCAAACAGTTTTTCATACTCACGTTCACCTTGTGCCTCGCTACAGTGCTGACGATGACCTCAAGATTGATTTTATCGCCCACGAACCAGACTTTGACAAACTTGCTCAAGTCGCTGAAACCATCAAAAACGCTTAAGGAGTTGCTATGAAATTATCCAACCTACTGCTATTTGCAGGAGCTGCAGCCGGAAGTTATCTGGTTACAAAAAATCGCCAAACCATCACAGATGAAGTCTTGAATACCACTGACCGCGTTCAAGCTATCAAGGACGATGTGGATATTATCCAAAACAGCCTGCAAATCATTAACCAGCAAAAAGAACTTATCAAGGAATACCAAGAAGACTTGACTTACAAGTTTAAGGTCTTGGAAAAGGATATCCAGACTAGACTAGCTGTGATAAAAGAAATGCAGGGAACTGAAGATAAGTAAAAAGAGCCCGACGGCTCTTTTTTAAAACGTAAACAAGTTATAGTGAATTGAATTTAGAATAGCACATCATAGTTTCTAAAGTATTGTTAGAGATTACTTTAAAATCCTCTTATCAATTTGTTCATATTCTATTTCAATCTACTATATATATCCCATCAACTATGCATCATAATTTAGGTAACTCATACTCAATAAAAATCAAAAAGCAAACTAGAAAGCTAGGCACAGACTGCTCAAAACACCGTTTTAAGGTTGTGGATAGAACTGACGAAGTCAGCTCAAAACACTGTTTTGAGGTTGTGGATAGAACTGACGAAGTCAGTAACCATACCCATGACAAGCCGACGCTGACGTGGTTTGAAGAAATTTTTGAAGAGTATCATTCACCATTTCACAACTAAATCGAAGACTTTCTGCCGTAATGAAAACACCTGAAACAGCTTGGTTTCAGCTGTCCGGAAACTTTAAGACTTAGGTTCAAAGTTTAGGTATGGAACTTCGAAGGATGTCGCTACCGTCCGTCATTACTTAGGAAAGTCTTAAAAAATCTATAAAGTAAAAAGAGCCCGACAGCTCTTTTTGTTTATACTCAATGAAAATCAAAAAGCAAACTAGGAAACTAGCCACGGGCTGCTCAAAACACTGTTTTGAGGTTGTAGATACGACTGACGAAGTCAGTCACATATATACGGCAAGGCAACGCTGACGTGGTTTGAAGAGATTTTCGAAGAGTATTATTCTCCATCAAAGGCATCTTTAATATGGTCAAAGAAGCCTTTTTTCTTTGGATTTACTTTCAAGTCACCAGCAGCCGCGAATTCTTTCAAGGCTACTTTTTGGCGGTCGTTCAAGCCTGTCGGTGTTACGACATTAACAGTAACGTATTGGTCACCAACTGCACCGCCACGAAGGCTCGGTGCCCCCTTACTACGTAGGCGGAACTTCTTACCAGTCTGAGTTCCCTCTGGAATAACCAATTCAACATCACCGTGAACAGTTGGAATATCTACTGTATCACCAAGAGCCGCTTGGACAAAGTTGAGGTTGAGATTGTAGAAGATAGTCGTTCCTTCACGTTCAAACTTGTCGCTAGCTTCTACAGAAACTACTACATACAAGTCACCATAAGGTCCACCGTTAAAGCCTGCTTCACCTTGACCAGCGAGGCGAATTTGTTGACCTGTTTCCACACCAGCAGGGATTTTCACATGTACGCTATGAGCTTGTTTCTCATGACCTGTTCCATGACAGGTTGTACATGAATATTTGATTTCTTTTCCTCGACCGTGACAGACATCACAGGTTACTTGGCGACGCATCATACCAAGAGGAGTCTGCGTATCGACGTTAATGACACCAGCGCCATGACAGCGTCCACAAGTGACTGGACTTGTCCCTGGCTTAGCACCAGAGCCATTACATGTACGACAGCCAGCTTCACGATGATACTTAACTTCCTTCTCAGTTCCGAAGATAGCTTCTTCAAATGTCAAATTGACACGATACTGGAGATCATCTCCTTGGCGAGGAGCGTTTGGATTGCGCGAAGAACCGCCTCCGCCGAAGAAACTTGAGAAAATATCCTCAAAACCACCGAAGCCACCTGCCCCATTGAAACCACCGAAACCACCAGCTCCACCAAAACCACCATTGGCGCCTGCAGCACCATACTGGTCATAGGCAGCACGTTTTTGGTCGTCACTCAAAGTCTCATAGGCTTCTTGAACTTCCTTGTACTTGTCCTCAGCACCAGGCTCCTTGTTGATATCTGGGTGATATTTTTTGGAAAGCTTACGATAAGCCTTTTTGATCTCGTCTGCCGAAGCGTTTTTTGACACCCCCAGACGATCATAAAATTCAGTATTGTTCATACAAGATACCAAGACCGTAAAATTCGACTGAAAAATAGGAAATCTGACGCTGGAGCGACGCTCCTAGACAGATTTCTCTTTTTTCCGAGAATTTAGGTCGGGTTCAATTCCTTTCTTTTATATTGATGAGATAATACTCCAGCCACTCGGCCCTATCCCTTTTTACCGAAAAACAGAGGCTGGGTTGCAACCTCTGTGGTTAGATTATTCATTTGAAATAAAAATGGTTGTATTATCTCTAGTAGTAATCTTCAAAGACCTTTTAGCTAAATCAAACTCAAATTTATTATAGTGTGGGTCTTGTGTTTTATATAGGTGTAACTCCTGACATATATGATCCGAAAAGTAAATCATAACATCTTTAAACACAGAAGTGTAGTCATATTTACTCTTACCAACAGCTACTTCTGTAAATTCTTTATAAATGACATTTCCATTTCTTTCCACAGTCACCAGCATTTCTGTTGGATTATAATCCAAATTAAATAATTCTTCAAAAAACTTTATCTTTTCATGATAATCTGCAATGTCAGAAAGATTATTTTTATTAACACTCATAACACTAGCCCCTTATTTTTCCGTAAACTCTCCGTCTACGACGTCATCGCCTGCGTTTCCTGTTGCTTGTGCGCCTTCTGCTCCTTCTTGAGCTTGTTGCGCTGCTGCGACTTGTTCGTAGAGTTTAACAGCAAGTCCTTGAGCTTTTTCGTTCAATGCTTCAAGTTTCGCTTTCATGTCGTCCAAGTTGTTGTCTTCTTGAGCTTTCTTAAGGTCATCAAGGGCAGCTTGGGCAGCGTCACGTTCTGCGTCGAAGCCTTTACCTTCAGTTTCCTTGATTGTCTTTTCAGTCGCAAAGATTGCTTGGTCTACTTCATTACGAAGGTCTACTTCTTCTTTACGTTTCTTATCGGCTTCAGCGTTTGCTTCTGCATCTTTCATCATGCGGTCGATTTCTTCGTCAGTCAAACCTGAGTTCGATTGGATGACAATAGTTTGTTCTTTTTGAGTTCCAAGGTCTTTGGCCTTAACAGACACGATACCGTTCTTGTCGATGTCAAATGTTACTTCGATTTGAGGAATTCCACGAGGTGCAGCTGGGATATCAGTCAATTGGAAGCGTCCAAGAGTCTTGTTATCTGCTGCCATTGGGCGTTCACCTTGAAGAACGTGGATATCAACGGCTGGTTGGTTGTCTGCTGCTGTTGAGAAGACTTGTGATTTAGATGTTGGGATTGTAGTGTTGCGATCGATAAGTTTTGTAAATACTCCACCCATTGTTTCGATACCAAGTGACAATGGCGTTACATCAAGAAGGACAACGTCCTTGACATCACCAGTAATCACACCACCTTGGATAGCCGCACCCATAGCAACTACTTCATCAGGGTTTACTGATTTGTTTGGTTCTTTACCAGTTTCAGCTTTAACAGCTTCAACAACGGCAGGGATACGAGTTGAACCACCAACAAGGATAACTTCGTCGATTTCTGACAAGCTCAAACCTGCATCTGAAAGGGCTTGACGAACTGGAACTTTTGTACGTTCAACAAGGTCACGAGTCAAATCATCAAATTTCGCACGAGTCAAAGTCATTTCCAAGTGAAGAGGTCCAGCCTCACCTGCAGTGATAAATGGCAAGCTGATTTGTGTTGAAGTTACACCAGAAAGGTCTTTCTTCGCTTTTTCAGCCGCATCTTTCAAACGTTGCATTGCCATCTTGTCAGTAGACAAGTCGATACCGTTTTCTTTCTTGAATTCTGCTACCAAGTGGTCAATGATTTTTTGGTCAAAGTCGTCACCACCAAGTTTGTTGTCCCCTGCAGTTGACAATACGTCGAAGACACCGTCACCCAATTCAAGGATAGAGACGTCGAATGTACCACCACCAAGGTCAAATACCAAGATTTTTTCTTCTTTATCAGTCTTGTCCAAACCATAAGCAAGAGCTGCTGCAGTTGGTTCGTTAACAATACGTTCTACTTCAAGACCAGCAATTTTACCAGCGTCTTTTGTTGCTTGACGTTGAGCGTCGTTGAAGTAAGCCGGAACTGTGATAACAGCTTTGGTTACTTTCTCACCAAGGTAGTCTTCAGCGTAGCCTTTCAAGTATTGAAGGATCATAGCTGAGATTTCTTGTGGAGTGTATTCTTTTCCATTTGCAGAAACTTTTTCAGAAGTTCCCATCTTAGATTTGATAGAGATAACTGTATCTGGGTTTGTGACTGCTTGACGTTTTGCAGCATCACCAACGATGATTTCTCCGTTTTTGAATGAGACTACAGATGGAGTTGTGCGGTTTCCTTCTGGGTTTGCGATGATTTTGCTTTCAGTTCCTTCAAGAACTGCAACTGCTGAGTTTGTTGTACCTAAGTCAATACCGATAATTTTAGACATGTGTTTTTCTCCTTGTTAGTTAATTTTCTATTTTTCTTTTTGATACTCTTCTTAAGTGGCGACGCCGTCAGAGCTTGACTTCGCCAATCTCTTTGACTAAACTTTGAGCCTAAGGTCTCAAAATTTGCGCAAATAGCGCCACGGCGAAGAGTATCGTGTTTGGTTCGCTTCGCTCACTATTACAAAGCCAAACATATTTTATCTTTCTTCATAGTTTATTGTCGTTTCGGACAAGTTTTCTATTATGTAAATTGCGACACGAAGAGTCGAAATCGATTTTATTTCGACGACGAGTTAGTAAGGAAGCTAGGCAAACGCCATAGCGATTGCCGTTTTCTGACGAGTTGCTTTAGCTACCGTCAGAATTGCCGAATCGAACACGCCCTAAGCTCTGAGTAAAAAAGATAGATTTTCTTGTGTTCATCGAACACTTCGTTAATCTCCTATTTTTACTGCGAGCTTTTTACGGGCTTTGTATCTTAGTTATACACCACTACCATTGCTGGGCGTAGGATGCGGTCATGGAGTTTGTAGCCTTTTTGAAAGACTTGAGCGATGGTATCTACTGGGTGTTCATCGTCTGCTGGGAGAGTTTGGATGGCCATATGGTAGTTATGGTCAAATTCGCCATCTGCTGCGATTTCTTCAATTCCTTCTTCTTTCAAAGCGTGAATCAAGCTTTCTTGCACCATCCCCAAGCCCTTCTTCACATCATCTGTCAAACCTTCAACTGCAAGTGCACGCTCAAGGTTGTCAAGAGATGGTAAGATTGCTTTTGCCAAGTCCTGGCTACGATAACGTTGCAAGTTTTGACGTTCTTCATTGGCACGGCGTTGGATATTTTGCATTTCTGCATGAGCGCGAAGATATTTGTTTTCGAACTCATCTGCACGTTCATTTGCCAAGTCCAACTCAGACTTTTCAGGAGTTGTTTCTTCAGCTGTTTCCACAACTTCCTCTTCTTGAACTTCTTCTACTTCTTCATTTTTTATATCTTGGGCCATGTTCGCCTCCTTTAATGATTTCAATCTTAATGTACTTCGTAATGATTACTGCTGAGGTAGCGGTAAAAATCTGTCAACTTCATGGTCAAAACACGGTTGACCACATTGATTTGATTGATTAGCTGTTGGTAATCCAGATTAACTGGACCGATAATGGCTAGAATTCCAACTCCCCGATAAGGAATGAGGAACTTACTACTAATCACCGCTAGGTCAGCTAAACAGGACTCTTGACCGTCTGCAATACGAACATTTTGCATCTGATCCTCACGCAACCCCTCACGAATCTCCAAGGCCACCTTTTGCGGTTGGTCAAAGAACTGATAGGCTGCTAGATTGGCAAAATTCAAGAGATTGACCTTGCCCGCCATCACAATGTTTTCGTTGAACATTTCCTTAAAGATGTGTTCAAAGAGATCGATGACATTATCCGTTGTTGTAAAGTAACGCTGGATAATCTGCGGAATCTCCGTCCGAATCTTGTAGTGAATATCTAAAACGGTGTGACCGAGGAAACGTTCCTGAATGATGCTCTTCAGTTTCAGCAAATCCTCCTGCAAGAAGTTCCTTGGAATCAGAAACTGACTAGTAACCGTTCGCGACTCGTCTAGGGTAAATACCGCCAAGGCTGTATGTTGCCCCAAAACAACGATATCAAAGGCTGTCAAACGTTGCCTGCTCGGCTCAACATCCAGTGCCACTACCGTACAGCCACTCAGGTCTGTTAGCAAGTTAGCAGCCTCTTGCAGAATATCCTCCAATTTGAAGAATTCCTGATCAAAGGCTTTGACAATCTCATATACCTCATTTTCAGCCAGCCGGTGAAAATCCAGTGAGTGTTTCACATAGTACTGAAAACCAGCAACACTTGGCATCCGACCGCTTGAAGTATGAGCCTTCTCAAGCAACCCTTGTTTTTCTAGTTCCGCCATGTCATTACGAATGGTTGCACTGCTAGAGTTAATAGACTCTTGCAAGGCTTTTGATCCGACAGGTTCGTGCGTTTTGGTAAAGATGTCAATAATCAGATTTAAAATATCCTGCTGACGCTCTGTAACCATCTCATCACTCCTCTCTGTCTGATCAATTAGCACTCAATGCATCCAAGTGCTAACTTATGATTCTATTATACACCCTTAGAAGAGAATGTCAAGACAAAAACTCAAAAAATTAGCACTCTTTTATCAAGAGTGCTAAAAATCAATCTGAAGACCTAGAACCTTGCTATTCATCTACTCGGTATTTCCTTTTTAGTCTGAAATAACCATGAATTAGATAAGAAATCAGAAAAGCATATAAAACAAAAATAAGAAAGAAAGACATAGAAAGATCCTCTCTAAACAAACTCGTACAAACAACAAGACCACCTAAGAAAGTAGCTGTACAGGAACGAAGTCTAGATCGCATAACTTCCCATTTGAGCCCCTTACTCATATAGACTTGATCCTCTGGAAGTAAATCAGAAGACGATTTACGAAGAATCGAACAAGAACCTGCTCCTATCAATTCCCAACCTCTATCTCTAAAATCTTGCAGTTCATGCTTATATTTTTTAAGAAATCTAGAATCATAGATACGGTAGATGACATCGTCTGGTTGACATTGGTCAAAATAGAACAAACCAAAACGACTAGTTCTATACCTCCAACCTTTCAAATGCATCTCATGTAAATATTCTTCTTCCTTGTCCAAATCAACAATGGTGAAAATCCGAAATTCTACTCTGCTATTCATTGTCTTACCCCAAAATTAGAAAACATGCCTGGCGTTATTTATTAGATAATTCTTTCCACTTTTGACTCAATCTCCAAAAAATATAAGAAATCTGAATCGCAAAAACTATCAATAAAACCCAATCTATTATGAAAATCAAAAACACTTTCCAACTGAAAGAACTACCTCCAGTGACAAACTTTGAGAAAAACGGTAGTAGAGCTAAAAAGAGAAGTAAAATAGGAAGCATCCGCATTGTTAAAATCCGTTTGGCATAAAAAAATCTTTATTTAAACTAAAATATTATAGCAAAATTTACGCCAGTTTTTGAACGGCTGATGTAGATATTTTATACTTTCAAAATGTTTAAATGTGATTATTTATTTTTGAAAAATAGCTCACCAGCCCGACTGAAAGTGCTTATAGAATGATAATAAGTCGCCTGCCGAAAACAGCGGAAAATAGCGGTGTTATGCGGAGATAATCTGACGCGATGCGAAAGTATATTGCATACTTATTTTCAACAATTTAGCAGAGTATTTTTATAAGTGTGATATAATAGAAGTATAATTTGTTCTGATAGTTTATTTTATGGAGAAGTAGATTTTTAGAATGCGGAGGGTTCAATATGGTTGAGTTTATAAAGTCTAAGAAAGAAATGAGTGAGGAGGATATTAAAGCAAATTTCATCACTCCTGCTATTGTATCCAAAGGATGGAAAAATGGTGAGCATATCGCTTACGAAGAATACTTCACTGATGGTCGAATTGAGGTTAGAGGAGATAAGGCTCGTCGTAAAGAAGGAAAAAAATCAGACTATTCACTGTATTACCAATTTGGAACTCGAATTGCAATTGTTGAGGCAAAGGATAATAAACACAGCGTTCGAGCAGGATTACAACAAGCTATTGAATATGGAGAGATTTTAGATGTTCCATTTGTTTATTCTTCAAATGGTGATGGCTTTATTGAACACGACCGTATCACGAGAGAAGAACGTGAGCTGGAGTTAGACGAATTCCCTACTCGTGAAGAATTATTTTCTCGTATGACGAAGGAAAAAGGATTGACGTACGAAATTACAGAAGCTATCTCAACTCCATACTATACAGACGCCTTCTCAATGAAAACGCCACGCTATTATCAGCAAATAGCTATCAACCGTACTATTGAAACAGTTGCCAGAGGACAAAAACGAGTAATGTTTGTGATGGCAACAGGAACGGGGAAAACGTTCATGGCTTTTCAAATTATTCATCGCCTTCGAAAAGCTGGTTTGGCTAAACGAGTTTTATTCTTAGCGGATAGAAACATCTTAGTAGACCAAACGATGGCTGAAGACTTTAAGCCATTCGAAAAGGTAATGACGAAAATTACACCAAAACTTTTGACTGCTCCTGAAAAATTAAATTCTTTTGAAATTTATCTAGGGCTTTATCAGCAACTAACTGGTGAAGATGGAACTGAAACACATTATCAAAAATTTGACAAAGACTTCTTTGATTTAATCGTAATTGATGAAGCGCACCGTGGTTCAGCTAAGGAAAACAGTAACTGGCGTAAGATAATTGATTATTTCAGTTCTGCGACACAGATTGGGATGACCGCTACTCCTAAAGAAACCAAGAATGCTTCCAATACGGAATACTTTGGTGAGCCAATCTATACTTATAGTTTAAAACAGGGAATCGAGGATGGTTTTTTGGCTCCATATCGTGTTATGAGAGTTAATTTAGATGTAGATGTGGATGGTTATCGTCCAGAAACTGGAAAAGTTGATGCTAACGGACAATTAATAGAAGATAGGTACTACGGCAGGAAAGATTTTGATAAAACCATTGTCATTGATGATAGAACGCAAAGAGTTGCCAAGTTTGTTTCTGATTATATGAAGCAAAACAATGCACGATTTGATAAAACAATTGTTTTTTGTGTTGATATTGACCATGCCGAGCGAATGCGTGCTGCACTTGTAAAAGAGAATCTAGACTTAGTCCAAGAAGACTATCGTTATGTCATGCAAGTAACTGGTGACAACGCTGAAGGAAAAGCTCAACTGGATAACTTTATGGATGTCAATTCTAATTTTCCCGCTATTGTAACAACGTCTAAATTATTAACGACAGGAGTTAATGCTAAAACATGTCGTTTGATTGTTTTAGACTCTAATATCCAATCCATGACTGAATTTAAACAAATTATTGGTCGTGGCACACGTCTTTATCCTCAAAAGGGGAAAGAATTTTTTACGATTATTGATTTTCGAAATGTTACCAATTTGTTTGCTGACCCTGATTTTGATGGTGATCCAGTGAAGGTGCTGGAAACAGGTGCGAAAACAGTCAGTGGTTCTACGCCCGGTTTCGTAAGTGAGGAAGGTGACCCAGTAGAAAAATATATCGTTACAGACAAGCAGGTTACCATTCTTAATTCTACTGTTCAAGTATTGGATGAAAACGGGAAACTGATTACCGAAAGCCTGACCGACTACACTCGGAAGAATATCTTAGGTAGCTACGCCACTTTGAACGATTTTATCACAGTTTGGCATACGGCGGATAAAAAGAAGCTTATCTTAGACGAACTTTATAAAAAAGGAGTTTATCTAGATGCTATTCGAGAGTCGGAGGGAATATCAGAACAAGAAATCGATGATTTTGATTTACTCCTAAAACTTGCCTATGGTCAAAAAGAATTAACCAAAACGGAACGTATCAATAAGCTCAAACAAAGCGGATATTTATATAAATATAGTGAGGAAGCGCGTGCTGTTTTGGAAATTTTACTGAACAAATACATGGATAAAGGTATTGGAGAACTCGAAAGCATTGAAACATTAAAACTTCCAGAATTTCAGATATATGGTGGAACCTTCAAAATCATCAATACTTATTTTGGAGATAAAAAACGATATTTACAAGCAATTAAAGAATTGGAGCAAGAGCTATTTACAGTAGCTTAATGAAAGGAAAGTATGTCAATTACATCATTTGTAAAAAGAATTCAAGATATCACTCGAAACGATGCTGGTGTTAATGGTGATGCTCAACGTATTGAGCAAATGTCTTGGTTATTATTCTTAAAAATTTATGATAGCCGTGAAATGGTTTGGGAATTAGAAGAAGACGAGTATGAGTCAATTATCCCAGAGGAATTAAAATGGCGAAATTGGGCTCATGCTCAAAATGGGGAACGGGTATTGACAGGCGATGAATTACTTGATTTTGTCAATAACAAGTTATTCAAAGAGTTGAAAGAGCTTGAAATAACTTCAAATATGCCTATTCGAAAAACGATTGTTAAATCAGCTTTTGAAGATGCGAACAACTATATGAAAAATGGCGTCTTGTTACGCCAAGTCATCAATGTTATTGATGAAGTTGATTTCAATAGCCCTGAAGATCGTCATTCGTTTAATGATATTTACGAAAAAATTCTTAAAGATATTCAAAATGCTGGGAACTCAGGAGAATTTTATACGCCACGTGCAGCGACTGATTTTATTGCCGAAGTTCTTGACCCAAAACTTGGAGAATCAATGGCAGACCTTGCTTGCGGAACAGGAGGCTTCTTGACTTCGACTCTGAACCGTTTAAGTAGTCAACGTAAAACTAGTGAAGATACCAAAAAATATAATACAGCTGTTTTTGGTATTGAAAAGAAAGCATTTCCTCATCTTTTAGCAGTTACAAATCTGTTTCTTCACGAAATTGATGACCCTAAAATTGTTCATGGAAATACTTTGGAGAAAAATGTTCGTGAATATACGGATGATGAAAAATTTGACATTATTATGATGAATCCACCTTTTGGAGGGTCAGAATTAGAAACAATAAAAAATAACTTTCCAGCAGAATTACGGAGTTCTGAAACAGCTGATTTATTTATGGCTGTCATTATGTATCGTTTGAAAGAAAATGGTCGTGTTGGAGTTATTTTACCTGATGGTTTTCTATTTGGTGAAGGTGTAAAAACTCGCTTGAAACAAAAACTGGTAGATGAGTTCAACTTACATACGATTATTAGGTTGCCTCATAGTGTCTTTGCACCGTATACAGGAATCCATACGAACATTCTTTTCTTTGATAAAACAAAGAAAACAGAAGAAACTTGGTTTTATCGTTTAGATATGCCAGATGGTTATAAAAATTTCTCGAAAACTAAGCCGATGAAGTCAGAACACTTCAATCCTGTTCGTGACTGGTGGGAAAATCGTGAAGAGATTTTGGAAGGTAAGTTCTACAAATCTAAATCATTTACACCTAGTGAATTGGCTGAGTTGAATTATAATTTAGACCAGTGTGGCTTTCCAAAAGAGGAAGAGGAAATCTTAAATCCCTTTGAGTTGATTCAGAATTATCAAGCGGAAAGAGCAACTTTAAATCATAAGATTGATAATGTATTAGCTGATATTTTGCAGTTGTTGGAGGACAAATAATGACACCAGAACAACTTAAAGCAAGTATTCTCCAAAGAGCGATGGAAGGGAAATTAGTGCCGCAAAATCCCAATGACGAACCTGCAAGTGAATTATTAAAGAGAATTAAAGCTGAAAAAGAAAAACTTATCAGTGAAGGAAAAATCAAACGAGATAAAAAGGAAACTGAGATATTTCGTGGTGATGATGGGAAACATTATGGGAAGTTTGCTGATGGAAGTACTCAAGAAATTGATGTTCCTTATGATATTCCTGATACTTGGGAGTGGGTGAGGTTTTCTACATTGGTTGAAATTGTCAGAGGTGGCTCTCCACGACCAATCAAAGATTATCTTACTTCTGAAGTAGATGGAATAAATTGGATAAAAATAGGTGATACTGAAAAGGGTGAAAAGTATATAAATAATGTTAAAGAAAAAATCAAAAAATCAGGGCTTAACAAAACTAGATTTGTAAAAAAAGGTACATTTTTGTTAACTAATTCTATGAGTTTTGGTAGACCTTATATTTTGAATGTTGATGGTGCAATACACGATGGATGGTTGGCTATTTCGAACTATGAAAACTCATTAAATAAAGATTACCTATTCTATATTCTTTCATCAAATGTAGTTTATTCTCAATTTCTATCTCTAATTAGTGGAGCTGTTGTGAAAAACTTGAATAGTGATAAAGTTGCTTCTATTCTTATCCCTCTCCCCCCACTATCCGAACAACAACGCATAATAGAAGCAATCGAATCAGCTTTAGAAAAAGTAGATGAATATGCTGAAAGTTATAATAGACTAGAACAGCTAGATAAAGAATTTCCAGATAAACTAAAAAAATCTATTCTTCAATATGCTATGCAAGGAAAATTAGTTGAACAAGACCCAAATGATGAATCAGTCGAAGTTTTACTTGAAAAAATACGAGCAGAAAAACAAAAACTCTTTGAAGAAGGCAAGATTAAAAAGAAAGATTTGGACATTTCTATTGTTTCCCAAGGAGATGATAACTCTTATTATGGGAATATACCTATGAATTGGGTTGTTATAAAAATAAAAGATATTTTTTCAATGAATACAGGTCTTTCTTACAAGAAGGGCGATTTAAGCATTAATAATAAAGGTGTTAGAATTATACGTGGTGGTAATATTAAGCCTTTAGAATTTTCTCTGTTGGATAACGATTACTACATTGATACACAATTCATCTCCTCTGAGCAAGTTTATTTAAAACATAATCAGCTAATAACACCTGTATCAACCTCTTTAGAACATATTGGAAAGTTTGCAAGAATCGATAAAGACTATGATGGTGTTGTGGCTGGTGGATTTATTTTCCAATTAACACCATTCGAAAGTTCAGAGATTATTTCAAAATTTCTATTATTTAACTTGTCCTCTCCGTTATTTTATAAACAATTGAAAGCAATAACTAAACTATCAGGTCAAGCTTTATATAATATTCCTAAAACTACACTAAGCGAGCTATTAATTCCGTTAGCTCCTTTTGAGGAACAGGAACTTATTACTCAAAAAGTTGAGAAACTTTTTGAAAAAGTAAATCAACTTTGGAAATGATTCTTTTCATCTCTTCATGATTAGAAATAGGGATTAATAATTCGGAGATACTGGTACTATTTAATGTTTTCCCTTTGATAGCATCTTTTGAATCACCTAAAGTAGAGATAAGTGGCAAAAATATCATTAAGTAATCTCTGATAATATTTTCTTTATTAGCATAGGGGAATATCGATATAATGGCTTCATTATGAGTGGCAGGAATATCCAATATGGCAACTTTTCCAATAGATAATTTAAAACTCATTAATAAAGTTCCTTTAGGTGAAATGTCTATTTTCTTTGATTTTAATGCTAATTTAGAAATAGATTCTCTCGTATTAGTTACATAACCAGATATAGGCATATCTGATATAGATACCCAAGGTATTTCAGTTCCCCAAAAAGTAGCTTCACTGCGTGGAGGAGTTTTTCCTATTCTGAAGTTAACTAGGCTAGCAAATTTAATATATCTCCATGCTTCTGGGATTTCATATATAGGATAAGAGGTTGTTTCGTCTTTATTCCCATAATAAGAGCCATAATCACAAAAATAGCAGGTAGTCAGTTTGACCACCTGTTATTTTTTACCAATTAACAATTTTATCTACAATATTTTGTTGTTCAGTAGCTGTTTTCCTTAGATAAATTCGAGTAGTTTCTATACTTTCGTGTCCCATCAAATCTGCAAGCAAGGCAATATCATTATACTTCGCTAAAAAATTCTTAGCAAATAAATGCCTAAAAGAATGAGGGTAAATTACTTTAGGATTCATTTTGTATTTATCAGCATAATTTTTTAACTGTTGAGCAACTCCTCTTGCTGTAATTGGTTCGTTAAATTTATTCAAAAATAAATAACCACTTCGGCGATTTTCTGATTCTAACCAACTAAGACAACTATTTCTTAATTTTTTAGGAATGTACAGTCTACGAATTTTACCACCTTTTGAGTAAATGTCAAAATAACCGATTTCTACATGCTCTACTTTTAGTTTAATAAGTTCACTTACACGAGCCCCAGTTGCACCTAAAAACCAAACGACAAAATGCCATTTTAAAATACCATCTTTTTTCAAACTACGTTTAAGAAAAAGGTAATCAGCATGGCTAATGACATCTTCTAAAAACGGTTTTTGCTGTACTTTGACAAATTTTAATTTCAAATCATCATGACCAATAAAAGCCAGATATTTATTTACTCCTTGTAGTCGCAAATTGACAGTTTTAGGTTTAAAATTGTCTAATAAATATCCTTTGTATTCAAATAAATCTTCCATTTTGAGTTCGTAATTCTCCAAGAAAAATCGAACACCATAAAGGTACGAACGCACAGTATTTTCAGCTAAACCAGCTTTCTTCAAATGTAATTCAAAATCTTTCAACGTAAAACTCCTATCTTATGTTTGATAGAAATTCCACCGCACGTAAAACTATTATACTAAATTAGTGCGTCAATATGGGCGAAAAATTGTTCGATTTTATCAACGATTCTGGATTGTTCAGGAAGGGGTGGGAGGGGGATTAAATATTCTTTTATAGTTTTCGTTAATAATTCTTTTTGTTTTGTACTACCCGACGCTTTTTCTTCAATAACTGACTGAACAATAGGAGAGGAAAGAAAATTATAGATGAAATGGCAATTAATAACTCCCGATAAGACTCTTATAACTGTAACATGGCTATCTGCAACAGCCCAGCCATAAGGATTTTTATTTTCATGGTAAATAGCTAATCGTCCTAACGTACCTAGACCTGTTGAATTCCACATTAAATCACCATCTCTTAGTAATCTTTCTTTCTGGTAACTATGAACTGTTTCGGGATCAATAAATCTTGCTAAGTCAATAGAAAAGCCAGACCATTGATTACATTTCTGAGCAATCACAGGGTATATAGGAATATTTGAATATTTTGGAGACTTCCCTCTTTGAATGTAGGAGGTTATATCGTTTAACCTCACCCATTCCCAACTTTCTGGTATTTCACAAGGTACTTCCTCATAATAAGAGTTATCATCTCCTTGGGAAACAATAGAAATGTCCAAATCTTTCTTTTTAATCTTGCCTTCTTCAAAGAGTTTTTGTTTTTCTGCTCGTATTTTTTCAAGTAAAACTTCGACTGATTCATCATTTGGGTCTTGTTCAACTAATTTTCCTTGCATAGCATATTGAAGAATAGATTTTTTTAGTTTATCTGGAAATTCTTTATCTAGCTGTTCTAGTCTATTATAACTTTCAGCATATTCATCTACTTTTTCTAAAGCTGATTCGATTGCTTCTATTATGCGTTGTTGTTCGGATAGTGGGGGGAGAGCAATTAATAATAGATTAAAATTATAATCATTGATTGCAGGATAACTTGTTCCAGTAGATTTATTATTAACACGATTGATAAAATTATCTGATAATAAATAATATTTCAAATATGTTTCGTTAAGTAAAGTATCCAAAACAATAAATGCTGTACTAGCTATCAAATACTCTTTAAGTTCTCTAACTACAGCAATATTTTTTAGATATGGTCTAACTGTTGAAAATAAGACACTATTCTGCGAAACTAATTTTCTAGCACGGGAAGGCGCTTGTTCAGGTGAAAGATATTGTAGATTTTTGTAGTTGATTATGTTCTTTTTTCTATCAATACTAGACGTATCTATATACCTAAAGGATTTCTCTGGCTTATTTTGCCCAAAATTCCAATAAATTGATTTTATCCTCACCCACTCCCAAGTATCAGGAATATCATAAGGAACATCAATTTCTTGAGTACTTCCATCAGCAAACTTCCCATAATGTTTCTTATGTGCTTCAAGTATATAAAAAGGCGTAAAAATACGCCTATAGATAATGGGGTTGAAATAGGTTTATTGTTGATGAGATTGTAGATAATTCAATTTTTTACTTCCAATCGAATATTCAAAGCCTCCACCTTTTCTGCCTGTAATTGTTCATCATAAAATTCAATATCTTCAGGATTTTCCCCTTGACAACCTCGGCAGAAATATTCTTCCGCTCGATCAGGATTCAAAAATCGACAAGCACAAACAAAACAGTCGCCATCATCATTTATTGAGATAATATAGTAGATTGAAATAAGATGTAAACAAATCGATTAGGAAAGTTAAATTAATTTCTAGAAATTTTTAGCAGATGTAGTGTACTATTCTAGTCTCAATTTACTATGGCTTCAAATATATCTTTCGAAAAAATATTTACAGATGTGTAATTTTGAAGCTTGCAAAAGTTAGTAAACTTGTAGATTTCGATTTGAAGTAACTTGTTTTCTTGCCCGATATTGTTTTTGAAATTGAATTTTTCCATAGTGACTCCTTAATTTTCTTCTACACGTCTGATGATAAATCTAATTCGCAAAAGAGTCAAGAGGATTTTTCGAAAAATAAATAGCGACCGAAATCGCTATTTTAAGGGTTATAGGTATTTGATGGCTTAGACTGCTGTGTGACTGTTTACCCACAGGCAATCTTTCTTCTATATTAGTATTAGTAAAGGTCTAAATAATTATCAATTTCCCATTGTGAAACGAAGGTTGCATAACTTGCCCATTCGATTCGTTTGGCTTCAAGGAAGCTAGTGTAGATGTGATCTCCGAGAGCAGCTTTAACCACTTCATCTTCTGTCAAAGCTTTCAAAGCGTTGTGAAGAGTTGATGGAAGGTCTGTAATACCAGCTTCCTTGCGCTCTTCTGCTGTCATGATGTAGATATTTTCTTCGATAGGAGCTGGTGCTTCGATTTTATTTTCAATACCATACAAACCAACTTCCAAAAGAACAGCCATAGCAATGTAAGGGTTCGCCATTGGATCCACTGAACGCAACTCAAGACGAGTTCCCATACCACGTGAAGCAGGTACGCGCACAAGTGGCGAACGGTTACGACCAGCCCAAGCAATGTAAACAGGCGCTTCATAACCTGGAACCAAACGTTTGTATGAGTTAACTGTTGGGTTCATGATGGCAGTATAGTTGTAAGCATGCTTGATCAAACCGCCTAGGAAATGGTAAGCTGTTTCTGACAACTGCATTCCTTTTGGATCATTTGGATCAAAGAAGGCGTTATTTCCTTCTGCATCAAACAAGGACATATTACAGTGCATACCTGATCCAGCAATACCAAATTTTGGCTTCGCCATAAATGTTGCGTAAAGTCCGTGTTTGCGAGCAATGGTTTTAACAACAAGCTTAAAGATTTGAATCTTATCACAAGCACGGAGAACTTCATCGTACTTAAAGTCAATCTCATGCTGTCCAACCGCAACCTCGTGGTGACTCGCTTCTACTTCAAATCCCATTTTGGTCAAGACATTCACAATCTCACGACGTGTGTTGTCCGCAAGGTCAGTAGGTGCCAAATCAAAGTAGCCACCCTTGTCATTCACTTCAAGTGTTGGGTCCCCATTTTCATCCAACTTAAATAGGAAGAATTCTGGCTCTGGACCAAGGTTGAAGGATTTGAATCCAACTTCTTCCATGTGACGAAGAGCTCGTTTCAAATTACCACGAGGGTCACCCGCAAATGGTTCACCTTCTGTTGTATAGACATCACAGATCAGACCTGCAACACTTCCATTTTCATCTCCCCAAGGGAAGACTGTCCATGTATCCAAGTCCGGGTACAAGTACATATCCGACTCATTGATACGTACAAAACCTTCAATAGAAGATCCATCAAACATAACCTTGTTCGACAAGACCTTATCTAACTGTTCATCTGTAGCAGGAATTTCGACGTTTTTCATGGTTCCCAAAATATCTGAGAACATAAGACGAATAAAGGTAACATTTTTTTCCTTGACTTCACGACGAATATCTGCAGCTGTGATTGGCATAAGTTTTCTCCTTAATCTATGACTACTTGCGGTTGCCTAACCGCGACCAAAAGGTGACTGTACTGAAGCAAAACGCCCCTGTTGGAGGAGTTCATTGTGAAGTGCACGACGTACTTCAGTCTGACTAACCGCTTTCTTGGATTTCGCTTCACGTTCAGCATATTTTTTCTTAATGGCAGCGATATTATAACCTTCAGAGATATAATCTTTGATTTCAAGCAGACGATCCATGTCATTCAAGGAATACATGCGACGATTTCCTTCGTTTCGATCGGGCTTGATCAACTCTTGATCTTCATAATAACGAATCTGACGCGCCGATAGATCGGTCAACTTCATAACACTGCCAATAGGAAAAACAGCCATATTTCGGCGAAATTCTTTTTCCTTCATTTACAATTTCCTTCTTTCTGTCTATTATAGTCTAAAAAAAGACAAACGTCAATTGATAATGTTATAAAATATAACATTATTTTTCTTTTTTCTCTAAAAAGAGACGAATACGATCAATATCGTAATTTACGATAATTGCGACAAAAACTCCCATAAACGTTTCTGATACACGCACAAACACGTACGAAATTGTCTCACCACTTGGAATTGATAGGGTAATGATTAACATAGCTGCTACACCACCAATAACCCCTGCTTTGTTATTCATGGCTACATTTGTCATAATGGTTAACATGGTGCAGATTGGAACAACTACCAAGGTCACCCAAAAGGCTTCGTGGAAAAAGGTATTTAATAAGAAGAAGACCAAGGCATAGAGTCCACCGATACTATTTCCTAGAATACGCGAAGTCCCAAAATGAACACTCTCATCAAAACTCTCCCTCAGGCTAAAAACGGCTGTCAAAGCACCAATTTGAAGACCTTTCCAGCCAAAAAAGCCAAAAATCAAGAGAACTAGAAAAACAGCAATACCTGTTTTAAAGGTTCGCATACCAAGTTTGAACTGGGATTTATCGAATTTATATTTTTTAAAATAACTCATAATCTCAACTTTCTATTTCCATTTTATCATAAATCGGTGATTTTTATGAGTAATAGTTGAGAGGAAGCGTTTTTATTTTAAGCAAAAGAAAAGAGGAACTCTCATCCCTCTCTTCTTTGATTTGTTTATAAAATCTTATTTTTCTGTCAAGGCTGCAAGTCCTGGAAGAACCTTACCCTCAAGAAGTTCCATTGATGCTCCACCACCCGTACTAATCCATGAGAACTTGTCTGCACGGCCAAGGTTAATCGCTGCGGCAGCTGAGTCACCACCACCGATGATTGATTTAACTCCTGGTTGTTTCACGATAGCGTCCATCACACCGATTGTACCAGCTTGGAAATCTGGGTTTTCAAATACACCCATAGGTCCGTTCCATACAACTGTTTTGGCACCAGTCAAAGCTTCGTCAAATTTGGCGATAGATTTTGGACCGATGTCAAGACCAAGGAAGCCTTCAGAAACTGCTTCACCTTCAGTGTCACGCACTTCAGTGTAACCAGCAAATGCGTTAGCTTCTTTTGAGTCAACTGGCAAGATCAATTTACCATTTGCTTTTTCAAGAAGAGCTTTCGCAACATCCAATTTGTCTTCTTCTACAAGTGAGTTACCGATTTCGATACCTTGTGCTTTGTAGAATGTGTAAGTCATCCCACCACCGATAAGGACTTTATCAGCTTTTTCAAGCAAGTTTTCGATAACACCGATCTTGTCTGAAACTTTTGAACCACCAAGGATAGCCACGAATGGACGTTCTGGAGTTTCAACTGCTTCTTGGATGTAGGCAATTTCGTTTTCAAGAAGGAAACCAGCAACTGCTTTTTCAACGTTTGCTGAGATACCAACATTAGATGCGTGTGCACGGTGAGCTGTACCGAATGCATCGTTTACGAAGATACCATCTCCAAGTGATGCCCAGTATTTACCAAGTTCAGGATCGTTTTTAGATTCTTTCTTGCCGTCAACATCTTCGTAACGAGTGTTTTCAACCAAGAGAACTTGTCCATCTTCAAGAGCGTTGATTGCCGCTTCTAATTCAGCACCACGAGTGACACCTGGGAAAACAACATCTTGACCAAGTTTTGCTGCCAAGTCAGCTGCTACAGGAGCAAGTGATTTACCAGCTTTATCAGCTTCTTCTTTCACACGTCCAAGGTGAGAGAAAAGAATTGCACGTCCACCTTGTTCGATGATGTACTTAATAGTTGGAAGAGCTGCTGTGATACGGTTATCGTTAGTGATTACGCCATCTTTCAATGGTACGTTGAAGTCAACACGAACGAGGACTTTTTTACCTTTCAAGTCAACGTCTTTAACAGTAAGTTTTGCCATGTTACAAAAACTCCTTTATTTATTTTATTCGAAACTATTATATCACACTTTGGAAATATAAGGAAAGATTTCACAAGATTTTTCGATATTTAATCTTTATCTTCTCTTTTCCGTCTCAAGGTCAAGGCTAAACTAGCAAGACCAAGGCTGGCTAAGCCTGCTATTAGGGCTTCATTAGCATCAGCTGTTCCTGTATTTGGCAATTGTTTGCTTGCTTCTTCTGATTTAACTGCTGTATTTTGAGCTGGTTTTTCCTGTGTAGCTACTACTGCTGGTACTGTTTTTACTTTTGTTCCAATTTCAACAATTTCTGGAATCGCTTCTTGGATGACTTCTGTTGAACGAAGACGACGCTGACCGTTTTCATCAACTTCAAAGACATGTCTTAACAGTCCATCTCGTCCCTGTATAATGACTCGTTGTTCCCCAACTAGCATCTCAGCATTTTCATGCTCTTGACGATGAAAGGCAACCTTTTCCTCTTGAACTTCCAATTTAGGAGCCTTTTGTTGATCAGAAGCCGGTTGATAAGTAGGTTTTGGAAGGACTTTGTTTTGTGGTGCTGGTTTAGCAGGTTGTGGTTTTTCAGCAGATTCATAAACAAAGGCATAATGAGTAAAGTGAGGTGCTGTAAAGATAACATGACTATCCGTTTGTTCAAAAGCCAATTCTACTGCCTCTTTGCCTTCAGGTAAGAAAAATACTTTCTTAACTTTCTTATCTTTTTCAATTGGGATTTTCACAATAGAAGCATAAGAGAGATCAACATCTTGACCTTTTTCATCCAAACCTTCTATTTCAAAGACATGAGCATCTTCTCCAGCAAAGTATTTCTTCTCTTCAGCACTTGCTTGAACACGCTCTACTTTCAAACCCTTGATGACAGTCTTCTCTTTATTTGAGAAGTGTACTTCAACACCTGTTTTACTATCAGAAAAGACTGCTGACTTGTCTTCTTTCAATAAAGCAACCAGATCTTTTAGACTCTGTTTCGCTGTTGCAAGCTCTTCTGGACTCAAATCTACTTTTTCAACCAAGGCCTTGTTTTTCTCAAGAAGCGGAGCTAGGGCAGAACCTGAAGGATGGTTTGATTTGGCAGCCAAGAGTTCTTGAGCCTCACCTGTTAAGCGATCAAGCTCTGTCTTTTCTTCCGTAAATTTCTCTTGACCATTCAGAGCTTTATGAGCTTCTGTCAATTTATTAAGTCGGTCATTGACTTGATCTTGGGTGCTAGTTTCATGGTCTTTCAACACTTGTTCGGCCGCTTCAATTGCTTTCAAGAAAGCTTCTTTTACTTCTGGTGAAGCAAAGTTATAGACCACCTTGTTCTTAGCAGCTTCAACTTCTGCTAATTTTTGTTTGAGGTACTCATCGTTCAATGCTGCTTTTGGAGATACCAAAACATCAAAGTTGACTTCATGACCTTGGTAACGAAGCGTCAAGGTTTGACGACCAGTCTTTTGAGCATCGTAACCAGAAATTTCAACTCCCTCATCAGTAAAGGAATGTTCTTCCATGGTGTCATTGCTATAAGCCACTGCAAAGCGTCCTTCAGACAAGTCTAAGCTATCACCAACTAGGTAATCTTTTTTCGGTTCCTGACTTACTTCAATTCCCAAAATAGTTTTCGGACTTGCTTCGTCTTGGCCAGTGACAGTCACTGACAAATTAGCATTTACCGGTTGTCCCAAATATTGGAGAGTAAGATTCTGTTCTCCCTTATGATGCGTATCAAAACCTGATACTGATACACCTGCGTGAGTTAGGCGAATGAGTTCGTCCTCAGTTCCTCCTTCATACTGAACTCGAAGAACACCACCTCTAAGGTCCAAATCCTCCCCTTCGGCGTAGCTTGTTTTCTTAGGTCCTGTTTCTAGGCTGACTGACTTGATTCTTCTGTCATCTTTTGGAACGGAAACTGCTAGGACATTACTAATTTCCTTGCCTGGCAACTGGGTACGATAATAAAGAAGACCAGATTGATTTGTCAAATCCAATGGTGCACTTGCTAGGTCTCCTCCAACTTCGCTCTTCAAGGTTGCAAGCGGAGTTTGAGAATTTGGATTATCATAAACAGTAATAGTTGCTCCAGCCGGTACATCTGCAAAGCCAACTTGTACCTTGTTATTGCCTAGAGAACGGGCTGCAGCCTTGGCCATCGGAATATTGACACTCTCAGTATCAAGCTTTTCATACATTTTCCAGTTATAGATACGAATAGCCTTCCATGGAGTTCCATTGTCAGAAGTGACAACATTCAAGCGCCAGTCTTGAGCAGTGATTGGTTTATCAAGAGTGATATCTGTCACGTGTGCTTTGTTACCACGGACTTCCTTAGCTAGCTTCCACTCACCATCTGCATCTTTATAATAAAGGTCAAAGTCTTTAGTGTTCATCAAGCCATCGTTAACAGACTCGCCACCAGCTCCTGCATGATCCATGACCCATCTAACAACGGTACGTGGCTTGGTCAAACGAATATCCACACTACCACTCAACTGAGCTGAAGACCATTTATCTGACAAGCTAGTAATGGTACCGTTCAACATACCTTCAATACCTTCTCCACCTTCAGTCTTAGGGAAAGTACTATCAATAACTGTTGCACCTGGAACGATATTTTCAGCTAGTGGTTTTGGTAGGCTGGTATCTTTTACAGTCATACCCCAATCAAAGGTTGTGGTTGCAGCTTCTGAACGAACTCCATTTTTACCGACTGCTACAACCTTCAGTTCTTGAGTTGTACCCTGAGCACTTGCTGAGCGGCTAACTTTTGGTAGATAAATAGTTGTAGAAGATGAGCCAGTTAGTAATTTCCAGCTGTCTCCATCTTTTTCATAAACTTCATAGAAATCTGCATCCTTGTTGCCTTTAAATTGCACAACTGCTTCCGCTTCTTGGGCATTTTTAAGAGATTGTTTCACTACAGAAAAGCTTGTCGGCGATTGTGGCTCTTGGTGATTGTCCGAGATAGTTAATTGTCCTAGGTTAAACTGATAATCTTTTACAGCACCTTCATGCTCGAAAAATAGTTTGACTGCATAGATGGTTTTACCCGCTAGTGAGCTAAGATCAAATTCTTCATTTGTCCAGTTGTCAGAAAGGGTTAGCTCTTTCCATGCATCTGCATCATCGAATTTGTAGTCTGGAGTTGTAGAGAATGCCATATAAACTTTAGAACCTTTTCCTCCCTTGTGGGCAACACGAAGTTTGGTCTTCTCAGTTACTTCTAACTTAGTAGAATAAAGTCTCACATCCTGATCTGTCTTACCGGCTACATCACCAGAGAATTTAAGGGAATTTCCGCCATTATAGGCATCTGTAAAATCATATTCTGCACGAAGTTTTTCCCCTGTTGAAGTCTGCCACCAGCGCCATGTTGGAAGAACACCTGATACTGAACGATAATTCCACTCAGAATCCTTAGAAACCTTACCATCTACGAACCATTTTTTACCATGACCTGTATTAAAAGAAGTAGTAAAAGTATTACCTACCGCTGGCGTACGGTCCGCAACTAGGTTAGCAATACCATACCAATCTTTGTCACCTGGTTTTTGGCCAGTGGGGTCTCCTTGATAACCTGTAAAGAAGATATCTTCATTTTTATGATAATCTTCACCAGTTTTTCCTAAACTTGTAATGGTATCTGGGGCAAATAAACCAAGAGAAAGGCGCAATTTCCCATTTTCGTCTAAAATGTCATTCCACTTAACCTTTGTCTTGTAGGAACCACCCTGTTGCAATTCCAAACCTGCAAATACATCATAAGGATTACGACCAATCCAGTTGGCAGTTGCAATAGTGTAATCATTTTTAGCCTTATCCCAGTTAAAGTTAGCAAAGAAGTTATCTGCCGGAACCTTATCTCCTTCTGGTTGCATGAATTGGTAGTTGTATTCTCCCAAACCATCTTGATGGTAACGTCCATAGTTATAGGTCATGGCATCGTACCAAGAATACTTGATTGGATGGTTTACCTTAGCAGCATATTCCTTGCTATAGAGCATAAACTGGCGCATCTTTTCTCCAAGAGGTTTAACCAAATCTCCAGTTGTTTCTTGGTTGATGAAATAGCCATCATAGCCATAATACTTGGCCATGTCTACCAATTTACGGGCAATTGGGAAGCTACCATCTGCGTCTTGCTTCAAAGCTTCAGCAAATCTTTCTTGATCTGCAATACTATTAGACCAGTTGAAGAAGAGTGTACCGTATACAGGAACCCCGTTACGGTGACCTGCATCAATAACGTCAGGAGTTGGTACGAGACCTTCCCAGAAGACCATTGAATCTAGATATTGCCAATAGTCAAAAGCATAGGCCTTGAACTCTTCTCCACCAACAGAAGCATGGTCTTTTGCTTTAGAATTGGTGTTTGATAAGGCTTGAACTTTTGCTTCCTTGCTAGCTTTTTCATTGACTAAATGACCTGTCCGACGTGAAGCGAGGACAACAGATCCGCGGTTAATAGCATCATCTTCACGAGCACCTGGTTCCCATTTTAACAATTCTTCCCAAGAATTAAATTTGATTTCCTTTGGTTTTAATGTTTTTTCTGTATTTTTAGGGACATCTGGCTGGACTTCTTTTTCAGTCTTATTAGCTTCGGCTGCTGGCTTAGACTCATCCCCTTGGTTAGTTGCTTCGGGCTTTGCTTCTGTTTCCTTGTCAGACTTAGGTTTTGCTTCTGCAGATGGTGTTTCTGCAACCACCTCACTTGCTTTTTCCTCTGGTTTAGCTGCGCTAGCTGCTTCTGCAGTTTCAGATGCTGTCGCTACTCCTTCTGCCTTTTCTAGCTTGTTTTCTCTAGTATGTTCCCCTTCATTCTGCTTATCAGCTTCATTGGTCGAATGCTCACTCTCTCCTGAAACAAGCTCTGTATTAGCTCCGCTATTTTCAGGAACTGCAGTTTCTTCAGCCAAGGCTGGACCAACAAATAAAACAGCACCAATCATCAGCGAGCAGGCTCCTACTGATAACTTACGAATACTGTAACGACAACGTCTTTCAAAAAATGGATTCTTCATTTTCTCCTCCTAAAAGATTGATTTTGTTGTTTTCAAGAAAGCGCTTTATATTCTGTAGTTTTTTATCAAACTCTAGAACCATGATAATCACATTTTTATCCTAAAACATTTTTAGACAAAAAACAATAGCTGTTTTCACAAATCTAAAATAAGGTTAAAAACTCTTAAAAATAATACACTTATCAATTATAATTTTCTTTTACAAACTTGACATTAACACTTGTTAGATTTACTTTTATCCTTTAAAATAGAATAGGAGATATTCCGCGATTATTTTTCGGAGGAAAAAGAAATGTCCATTAATTGGCAGGAAATTTTATTTCACTTTTTAGGTGGTCTGGGGCTATTCTTATATAGTATCAAGACTATGGGAGACGGTTTGCAACAAGCTGCTGGAGATCGCCTTCGTTTTTACATTGACAAATATACTAGTAATCCTTTCTTTGGAGTTCTGGTTGGTATTGGGATGACTGCTCTAATTCAGTCTAGTTCTGGTGTAACAGTTATTACAGTCGGCCTGGTCAGTGCCGGTCTCTTAACCTTACGTCAGGCTATCGGGATTGTCATGGGTGCTAATATTGGGACAACTGTCACATCCTTTCTCATCGGTTTTAAATTAGGTAACTATGCCCTACCTATGCTCTTTATCGGTGCCGTCTGTCTCTTTTTTACAAAAAATCGGACAGTCAATAATATCGGACGCATCCTCTTTGGTGTCGGTGGTATCTTTTTTGCCCTCAATCTCATGAGCGGCGCAATGGCTCCACTCAAGGATTTACAGGTCTTTAAGGACTATATGATTGAGCTAAGTAAGAATCCTGTTTTGGGTGTCTTTGTCGGTACCGGCTTGACCTTGCTAATTCAAGCTTCTTCGGCTACCATTGGGATTTTACAAAACCTCTACGCCGGCAATCTAATTGACCTACAGGGAGCTTTGCCAGTTCTATTTGGTGACAATATCGGGACAACCATTACAGCCATCATTGCCTCTTTAGGGGCTAATATTGCAGCTAAACGGGTAGCAGGAGCTCATGTTGCCTTCAACGTTATCGGAACAGTCGTCTGCGTTATTTTTCTAGTTCCTTTTACTGTCCTGATTCATTGGTTTGAAGCTACGCTAAATCTAGCACCAGAAATGACCATCGCCTTTGCTCACGGAACCTTTAATATTACCAACACCATTGTCCAATTTCCATTTATCGGAGCTCTGGCTTACTTTGTAACCAAGATTATTCCTGGAGAGGACGAGGTTGTAAAATACGAACCCTTATATCTTGATGAACATTTCATCAAACAGGCCCCATCTATCGCTCTAGGAAATGCTAAGAAAGAGCTCTTGCACTTAGGAAACTACGCTGCTAAAGCCTTTGACCTTTCCTATAAGTACATCATTGACTTGGATGAAAAAGTTGCTGAAAAAGGGCATAAAACCGAAGAAGCAATTAACACCATCGATGAGCAATTAACACGTTATCTCATTGCCCTTTCAAGCGAAGCTCTCAGCCAAAAAGAAAGTGAAGTGCTCACCAATATCCTTGATTCCTCCCGTGATTTGGAACGGATTGGAGACCACACGGAGGCTCTACTCAATCTGACTGACTATCTTCAACGGAAAAATGTTGAATTTTCTGATGCCGCCTTGAAAGAATTAGAGGAAGTTTACCGCCAAACTAGTGACTTTATCAAAGATGCTCTGGATAGTGTGGAAAACAATGATATTGAAAAAGCACGCAGTCTTGTAGAACGTCATGAAGCAATCAATAAGATAGAACGTGTTCTCAGAAAAACCCACATCAAACGCCTCAACAAAGGCGAATGTTCAACACAAGCTGGGGTCAACTTTATCGACATCATCTCACACTACACTCGTGTATCAGACCACGCTATGAACCTTGCTGAAAAGGTTTTTGCAGAACAAATCTAATAACCAAGAAGCTATCCATCATAATTGGATGGCTTCTTACTTTTTCCTAAGCAAGACTAGGCTGAATGAAACTGAAAGAGTATTCTGCAGATATATAGTATATTGAAACTAGAATAGTACACCTCTATTTCTAAAACATTGTTAGAAATCGATTTGACTGTCCTGATCGATTTGTCCTGTTATTATTTCATTTTACTATAGTGGATTAAATTAAAAAAGTATAATGTATTGAATCTATAACAGTACACCTTGACTGCTAAAATATTTCTATAAATTAATTTGACTTTTCTGATAGAGATGTTCACATCTTATTTCAATTCACTATACAATCCAGTTCCTAAAACTTTGCTAGAAATTGATTTGGCTTTCCGAATTAATTTGTTCAAATTTTATTTCATTTCAATATACTGATAAATCCATTCACTAGCACAGGGCAAGAGGGAGTCGCTATTGATTTCAACGGTAGCAGGTACATACAGAGGACCCCTACCTCAGATATACTGCAATATCATCGTATGCAAAAAACCTCTGAGATTTTTCTCAAAGGTTCTGATTTTGCTAATTGCTGTTCTCAACCGCTGCAGTAACAAAGGCAGTGTAGAGTTCTTCTGGTCGGTTTGGACGGCTTGACAGTTCAGGGTGATACTGACAAGCTACAAAGAATTTATTTTCAGGAATTTCCACGATTTCTACCAAACGATTGTCTGGAGAAACTCCTGAAAAGACAAAACCTGCTGCCTCAAACTGCTCACGGAAGGCATTATTAAACTCATAACGGTGACGGTGACGGCGTTGCACCACTTCTTGATTGTGATAAGCAGCAGCAGCCTTAGAGCCACGTTTCAACTTAGACGGATAAAGTCCCAAACGAAGGGTTCCACCCATATCCTCAATATCAATCTGATCACGCATGATATCAATGATAGGGTATTTTGTTTCTGGTGCAAGCTCTGCAGAATTGGCACCTTCAAGACCTAAAACGTGACGAGCAAACTCGATACATGTCAACTGCATTCCCAAGCAGACTCCCAACATTGGAACATCATTTTCACGCGCATAGCGGATGGCTTGGATTTTCCCTTCTGTACCACGTTGACCAAAACCACCTGGTACGATGATCCCGTCTGCATCAGACAAGAGTTCTGCTACATTCTCTGCTGTCACATCATTGGCATTGACCCAATTGATTTTAACTTCTGCATCATTGACATAGCCAGAGTGTTTCAAGGCTTCGACCACTGAGATATAGGCATCTTGCAACTCCACATACTTACCAACAAGGGAAATCTTAACTTGTTTCTTGAGGTTCATGACCTTATCCACCATGGCTGACCATTCTGTCATAGCCGCTGCTGGTGCGTCTAATTTCAAATGATCACAAACAATTTGGTCCATCCCTTGTGCCTGCAAGTTCAGTGGAATTTGGTAAAGGTGTTCAACATCCAACGATTCGATAACGGCTTCTGGTGCCACATCACAGAACTGGGCCAGTTTATTTTTAATTCCTTGACCAGCTGGCTCTTCTGTACGAATAACCAACATATTTGGTTGGATTCCCAAGCCACGCAATTCTTTGACAGAGTGTTGGGTTGGTTTGGTTTTCATTTCACCAGCAGCCTTGAGGTAAGGAAGCAAGGTTGTATGGATATACATGACATTATCCGCACCCACATCTGCCTTCATCTGACGAAGAGCCTCTAGGAATGGCAAGGACTCGATATCTCCTACTGTTCCACCAACCTCTGTGATAATGACATCAGAGTCGGTCGTTAGAGCGGCACGCTTGATTTTTTCTTTCAAAGCATCTGTGATATGAGGAATGACTTGAACAGTTGCCCCAAGGTATTCTCCACGGCGTTCTTTACGAAGAACTTCACTGTAAATTTTCCCAGTTGTCACGTTGGAATATTTGTTGAGATTGATATCGATGAAACGTTCATAGTGACCCAAGTCCAAATCTGTCTCAGCTCCGTCATCTGTCACAAAAACTTCCCCGTGCTGGTAAGGACTCATGGTTCCCGGATCAATATTGATATAAGGGTCAAACTTTTGAATGGTTACTTTGAGACCACGATTTTTCAAGAGACGGCCTAGACTCGCTGCCACAATCCCTTTCCCAATAGACGATACCACACCACCAGTTACAAAAATATATTTCGTAGACATAGATTCCTCTTTCTAAAATGCTCAAGGTCTTGTTAACTACGAGGGGATATAGAAAACAAGACCCTACTAATAAGAATAATCTGGGACAACTGCACCAGATTCACAACTAATACTCTTCGAAAATCTCTTCAAACCGCGTCAACGTCGCCTTGCCGTAGATATGTGTTCCTGACTTTGTCAGTCTTATCTACAACCTCAAAACAGTGTTTTGAACAGCCTACGGCTAGTTTCCTAGCTTGCTCTTTGATTTTCATTGAGTATAAAATACAAGAAGATAACTTCTTGAAAAAACAAAAATAGCTCCCTAAGAACTAGGGAGCCCGACCTCTAAAAGAGGTGCCCAAACAATATGATACCTAAAAATAGGATAATTGTCAATAGCTAACTCTTATTCCTCGCTGGTTTCAGCGTCGTCATCTGAAAACTCGTCGTCGTCTTCGTTGAGATCCACATCTTCTCCCAAGTCATCTGGAGCGATTTCGTTGATTTCTGCATCATAAGCTTCCACTTCATTTTTTTCATCATCTGGATTTTCATCATCGTATGAAAGAGCTGGATCTGCTTCGTATGCATCTTCGTCTTCTGGATCATCTGCATTGTAGTCAATGGCATCTGAATCACCATCCATAAAGGCATTGACACGTTTTTTCTTAGCTTTTGGTGCTACTTCATCGTCGTCATTTTCTTCAAGAGCGATGATTTCTTCGTCGATTTCGTCCACACCATACCATGAACGAAGACCCCATTTGTTGTCCCCAAGTGAGATGAAGCTACCGTCAAAGTTCAACTCTGTGTAGAACAAAGGCAAAGCTTCGCGGATATCGCTGTTTGATGTTCCAAGGTAGTTTTGAATTTCGTTTACAAGATCGCTAAAATGCATCTCATGATCGCGACCACGAAGTTCTAAGATAGCACGCGCTACCTCAATCATAGATAGTTCACTTTTTTCTTGCCCAGCAAATACTTCTAATTTCAAAGCGTTTCTCCTCATTTATACTACTATCGCCAGAGCGAACAGACTCTGACCTCATTTTATCATTTACTCTTTATTTTACGATAATTTTGCGGAATAGTCAAAGGTTAAGGGGGAGAAAGTGGCAGGATTAGACTAATTCCAATATAAAACTCATTCCTTTTTCTGTTGCTCCATTTTCCACAAATCCAAGCGACTTGAAACACCTCCTAGAAGCATGATTGTAGGTGTAGATTTCCTTGACTCTCAATTCTTTCCATCCTTTTACTCGAGCCAATTCAATCAAAGCACTTAGAATCTTTTTTCCAAGTCCTCGATGTTGGTAAGCGGAATTCCCAATCACAATGGGGAGATTATCCTGAGATAGTGTAATATCCCCAATTGGAAACCATTCTCCCTTCTCCTTGACTTCAATCCAAAAAAGCTCACCATGCCGATCCAAATAGGAATACATGGCTTCCAAGGTCGCTTGACTGTAAGGAAGCTTCACCCCATCTACGAGGTAAACCAAGTTCACATCCTGATACCAAGCAAAAGCTTCCTCACAATGATTGACCTTATAATAAGGAACAAAACACAATGCACTACCTTTTCAACAAAAGAGTTGCTGCTTGATTAAAACCATCACACCAGTTATACCATTTTGCTTCATACCCATCTTGAGCTAGGATACGATCTTCTAAATCAAAAACAGAGTAAATCTTTCTTTCCTCGCAAGCTTGCGCATAGAGATGATATAGTTCATCACCACCATCTCTATCCCACTCAGCAGAAATCGTATCCCGACCTGCCAATAAAGCCTGATAAGCCCTGTGATGCCCATCTGTAATCAGCAAACAATCTCCAAAGGCAAGAATACTGATTGGATCGACTTGGATTGTTTCTGCCGACTGGTAAAGCATCTGAATATCTTGCAACTTCTTTTCTGATAAATATAGTTGAGTCGGATGAAGATCTGCTATATTGACTTTCATTTCTTTCTCCTCAAGGGAATTCGATACTCACTTCTGTTTGCCTTTAAATCGCCATTGGAAGCGGAGCTTGTCATAGAAGGGAAACTCGATAAACAGGACTCCCAAGCCCACACAGAGACTGGCAAGGACGTCTGATGGGTAATGAACTCCCAGATAGACTCTTGATACCAGCACACTGACTAGGTAGAGGCCAAGGACGATTTGTACGATTTTTCTCCAGACTGGATTTTTAATTCGTTGACTGAGAATGACAATCAGAGTACCTACCATCAAAGTTACAGCCAGAGAATGCCCACTTGGGAAGGAAAATCCCTTCTCTTCCACCAGATGTAAGATAGCTGGTCGTGGGCGCTGGTAGATATTTTTAAAGGTCACGATTAAAAGACCTGCCAAAGCCAGATTTCCCAGCATGAAGAAACTTTCTATCTTCCATCGCTTACGATAAAAGACAAAAGCTGTAATGACAACCCAAGTGATAATCACTGGGATATCAATCAGACGTGTGAGGGCTCGAAAAAGAATAGTCAAATAATCTGGTAAGTCTCCTCGAATGGCAGTCTGAATCGATTGGTCAAAATTGACCAACATTTCAGGGTAAAATTTGACCATGTAGCCAAGAATAACGAAAAGTAAAAGGGCAAAACTGCCCTTCATTAAAAATGTTTGTTTATCTCTCATAATGTTTTAAGGTTGGTTTCAAGAGAACATACAACAACCAGAATGAAACGGAAAAGATAACACCTTCAATCAAGTTAAAAGGTAATACCATGGTCATTAGGTAGTTGGAAAGTCCCAAAATTTTTCCAATATCAAAGTTAGCAAACTTAGCGTACAAAGGAACAGCATAAACATAGTTGAGAACCAACATGGCCAAGGTTAAACCAATAGTTCCAGCTAGAGAGCCTAGTAGGAAACGAAGGGTTGTCCGTTCCTTTTTCCAAATCAAAGCAAATACGATGACAAAAACTCCCAAAGCTACGATATTCATCGGCAAACCAATGTAAGTATTCACTCCTTGGCTGTTAAGAAGCAATTTCAAGAGTGAGCGAAGCAAGAGCACTCCTAGAGCAGCAGGCAAATCCATGACCACCAGACCCACAAGGACTGGCAAGATACTAAATTCGATCTTGAGGAAAGATGCCGCTGGTAAAAGCGGAAAGTCAAAGTACATCAGCACAAATGAGATGGCTGATAAAATTGCAATGGTCGAAAGTCGACGTGTGTTTGTCATAACAGGTTCCTCCAATTTTCTATAAAATCAGAAGAAGTTGGAAAGGATTCCTCTATCTATTCTCACTTTTTATATCCCAAAAATTCCCTCTTACTCTATTAAAGAAAAACAAAGCAAGTGGTTACAATCCGGCTATAAATCTATCAAAACAGACAAAGCTATTCTTTCGTCTTCTCCCATCCAGACTATACTGTCGGTTGTGGAATCTCACCACATCAGCTTGCGCTCGCGGACTTCTTTAAAGAGAAGGAAATAGAGATTTTTCTTTTAGACTAGGCGACAAGCTGTAGGCATAACTTCTGGTTAGGCAAAGCTTGTCAACAAAGTATAAAAGGAAAAGATCATTTCCTAGTTAAAGTCACCGCCGGTCGGGAATCACACCCTGCCCTGAAGACTCTTTTATCATAACAAAAAACGCTTGCAAGCGCAAGCATTTTGTTCATTTTCATTTTCATTTTTTATTTCAATTTATCCACTTCATAGGTATGGACGAGCTCAAGACCTGCAAAGTTCTGCTGGCGAAGAGCCTCATAGACAATCATGCAGACGGTATTAGACACATTGAGACTGCGGACATGTTCATCATTCATGGGAATACGGAGAGCCTTCTCAGGATGTTCTCGCATAAAATCTTCAGGTAAGCCCTTGTCTTCACGTCCAAAGAGAAAATAATGGTCCTCGTCAGTCGATAAATCCACCTCAGAATAGACTTTTTCCGCGAATTTCGAAATCAGATAGAGTTTTCCCTTCATCTGAGATATGAAATCTTCCAAACTCTCGTAAAAATAAATCTCTAGCTTATCCCAGTAATCCAATCCAGCCCGCTTCATCTTGCGGTCATCAATAGGAAAGCCCATAGGCTTGATGATGTGGAGGGGAGAATTGGTCGCAGCGCAAGTACGCGCGATATTGCCCGTATTTTGTGGAATTTGAGGTTCAAATAATACAATGTGATTTGTCATGACTTGCTTCCTTTCACCATTGCAAAAAAATAGCCACACTGCCCGGAGTCAAGCTCAGCAAACAGCGTGGTTAAGGCATCGTTAACTTACCTCACAACAGGTTTGAAGTAAATCAGCGAAACTACTTTCTTAGTATAACACTTTCAGAATCATTGTCAATAGAAATGACTTGATTTTTTCAATTTTTTCAAGCTATTTCCAAGGGTTGTAAAATCGTCCCTGATTCTGCAAGATAAGTAGTAAACTAACTACTAAAAACAAGGTTGCCAAGAGCAAGGTAATATAGTCTCCTTTTTTCAAGGCCTGATAACTATACCATGTGCGTTTTTTCTCTTTCCCAAAGCGGCGAAGCTCCATGGCAGTCGCAATGGTATCAATGCGTTCTAGCGAGCTAAAAATCAAGGGCGTAATAATGAGCAGATTGCCTTTGATTCGTTGCATAAGAGAAGCTTTCTTGGATAATTCCATCCCACGCGCCTCCTGAGACATCTTGATAGTAAAGAATTCTTCCTGCAAATCTGGAATATAGCGCAAGGTCAGGCTGACAGAATAAGCAATCTTATAGGGCACACCAATTTGATTTAAACTGGAAGCAAACTGACTAGGATGGGTTGTCATCAAAAAGATAATAGCCAGAGGAATGGTGCAAAGATACTTAATGGCCAAATTTAGCAGATAAAAGAGCTCCTGGCTGGTTAGAGTGTAGACACCGATTCCCTGCCAAATCACACTTCTCTCTCCATAAAGTCCAACCCCATACTCGGGAGAAAAGAGATAGACCATCAAAACGTTTAAAACGGCAAATACCGTCGCAAAAACGGCTACAAAGGAAACATCTTTAAAGCGAATTTCTGATAAATAGAGGAGAAAGACTGAAAAGATGGCAATCAGCAAGAGCATTCTGGTATCATAGCTAATCATGGCCGCCAATGATACCAGAATGAAAAAGAGAAGTTTCCCAGCTCCTGACAAGCGATGAATCACAGTATCTCTATGCTGGTAACCGATTAATTTAGCTTGCATCCCTCTCTCCTTTCTTTGTAAAATGCCGTTAAATCCAGTGGATCCACATCTAGTTTCTTAGCCAAGTTAAAGATGGAGGTTTCTTTTAGATTGGCTTTTACTAACAGCTCAGGATCGCTCAACAGACTGGCTGGAACAGTATCGGCAATCAATTCTCCATCCACCATGACAAGGACCCGGTCTGAATAATCCAGCATCAATTGCATATCATGGGTAATCATGACAATGGTATGCCCTTTTTGATGTAACTCTTCGAGAAATTCCATAATCTCAGTATAGTTCTTCTGATCTTGACCTGCAGTCGGTTCATCTAGGAGAATAATTTCAGCTCCTAAGACCAAAATTGAAGCAATGGTGACACGTTTTTTCTGACCAAATGACAGGGCAGAAATAGGCCAATTACGGAATTCATAAAGTCCACAGATTTTCAAGGTTTCATAGACTCTCGTTTCAATTTCCTTCTCATCCACACCTCGCAAACGGAGCCCTAGAGCCACCTCATCAAAAATCATATTGGTTGAAATCATTTGATTAGGATTTTGTAGCACATAGCCTACTCGTTCCGCCCGCTCTGCAACAGAATCGCCTTTTATATCCTGTTTTTCCCAAAGATAGCGTCCTTCCGTCTGAATAAAGCTACTTATAGCCTTGGCTAGAGTTGATTTCCCTGCTCCATTTTTTCCGACAATAGCAATCTTTTCACCCTTTTTAATATCTAAATGTAGGGATTTTAAAATCGGTCTATCATCATAAGAGAAAGACACGTCCTCTAATTTAAAGAGTGACTGCAATTCTGGAGTTTCTTTTGCCAGTTCATTCTGCAGCTGAACCTGACCTTTTGAGATAGACATGTTATCCAGATTCGCTAACTGTTCTTCCTTGACTAAGTCCACACCTAATTGACGGAGAGTCGTTAGATAAAGGGGTTCTCGAATTCCATTTTGAGTCAATAAATCAGTCGCAAGCAACTGGTCAGGGCTCCCATTAAAAAGGATACGACCATCGTTTATCAAGACAATCCGATCCACAGGGCGATGCAGAACATCCTCCAAACGGTGCTCGATAATCAGAGTCGTCGTCCCCTCTTCCTTATGAATCTGGTCAATCAATTCGATAATATCCTGACCTGACTTGGGATCTAGATTGGCGAGTGGCTCATCAAACAAGAGAATCGGACTTTCATCAATCAAGACACCAGCCAGACTGACTCGCTGCTTTTGTCCACCTGACAAATCCTGAGGACGCTGATCCAGTAAAGGAAGAAGGTCCAGCTTTTCAGCCCATTTATAAACACGACCTTTCATCTCATCTAGGGCTGTCACATCATTTTCCAGAGCAAACGCCAAATCTTCTGCCACAGACAAGCCAATAAACTGCCCATCTGTATCCTGCAAAACTGTGCTAACCAGATGAGACTTATCATAGATGCTCATATCAAAGGCTACTTGACCCTTTATCAAAAATTCTCCATATGTCTGACCCTTGTAAATATTGGGAATAATCCCATTCAAACACTGACCCAAGGTAGATTTACCTGACCCAGATGGTCCAACAATTAAGACTTTCTCTCCCTTGTAAATGGTCAAGTCTATCCCTTGCAAGGTCGGTTCTTGTTGTGTTTCATACCGGAAAGAGAAATCCTTCCACTCAATTATAGCTTCTTTCATCTTACTCTCTTCATTCGCTTCTTAGACTTCTATTTTATCATAAATCAAGCCCTTCTTGCAGTCTCTCCTCTTAAAATCTTAGCGCCAAAAAGATTCCTATCCTAGCTTACTTACCTAACTAATCTATAAACATCGAAAAAGACTAGTTGCCCAGCCTTCCCCATCATTTTATACTCTTCGAAAATCTCTTCAAACCACGTCAGCTTCGCCTTGCCGTAGGTATGGTTACTGACTTCGTCAGTTTCATCTACAACCTCAAAACCATGTTTTGAGCTGACTTCGTCAGTTCTATCCACAACCTCAAAACAGTGTTTTGAGCAACCTGCGGCTAACTTCCTAGTTTGCTCTTTGATTTTCATTGAGTATTAGTCCTTTTTCAAACTTCCTGCACGAGTTTGGGTTCCTGCATAGGCAAGTAAGAGAAGAGTTCCTGCAATAGCTACAGATACACCATTGGCAATTCCCGCAACAATCCCTTGTGCAAATACTTTTTCTGCCGCTTCTTGATAAATCACAACATCTCCAAGTGGTGCCAAGACACCCCAAACAAGGGCATTTGCAAGTAGTTGAATGAGGTTAAAAATAAGAATATCTTTCCAGTCAAAAACACCATTGATCACGCGAACGTACTTTCTAAAAAGTCCCACAACTAAACCAAAGAGTCCGCTAGCGATAATCCAAGTCCACCATAGACCATAACCAGCAAGAGAGTCCTTGATTGCATGACCAATCAACCCGACAAGCAAACCGATAATCGGTCCAAAAATAATAGAAAGTAGCGCTTGTACCGCATACTGAAGCTGGATGCTTGTATTTGGAACAGGGGTTGGAATGTTGATCATCCCGATGACGACAAAGAGGGCAGCGCCAATTCCGACAGCAACAACTTGTTTAATTGTAAATTTGATTTCCATACTATTCTCCTATTTTATCCTTCTATTTTCTTTATTTCAATGGTCCAAGATGAACCGACACCTACATTATAGGCCTTGGCAAAGGAACCTTGGTTGATAGCCAAACCTAAACGATAGAGAGAGTTGATGTAAAGGATGGGTTGCCCAATTCTCACATCTGCAAATGATTTGCCATAGACAACCTGATTTTGATAGACCAGCATATCAGCATGATAGATGGTCACTTCAAAACGATCACCAAATTCTGGTTCCAGCTTGTAAAATTCTTCCCGTGTGATAGAGGTCCAAAGCGAACCGAAACGCACATCCAGAATATCAATGGCTCCCTTCACCAGATGATCTTCTATGATGGTCGCTACGACTGGAAGCTCTACAATCTGTTCCACACTGAGCTCTGGCCCTACTTCCTCAAAAGTAATGTGACCACTGGCCAGTTTAGCACCAGTATAGGCATAGACATCACGACCGTGGAAGGTATAAGAATGCTCTGTGTTTTGACGCCTATTGGCCACCTCAGAAATCTCACGAATGGCTACAATGCCAACGTGTTTCTTGATAAAGGAAAGCGTCCCATTATCTGGCGTGACAATGTATTGATTTTTTGCAGTCTTGGCAACTACACTCTTACGTTTCGAACCGACACCTGGATCAACAACCGATACAAACGTCGTTCCCTCAGGCCAGTAATCCACCGTCTGAAAGAGACGATAGCTCCCCTCAAAAATATTATAAGGCGTGATATCGTGCGTCAAGTGATGTATTTTTAAGGTTGGAGACTCTTCTAAAGCCACTCCAATCATAGCCGATACCGCACCATCAACCAGACCAAAGTCTGATTGTAATACCAGTAAATTATTATTCATTTTATCTCCTTGTATATCCTTTATCATACCATATTTCAGAGAAAGTCGCTAATAGCTATTTCAATTGGTTAGGGTATAGTTTTACCTTATAGCGAATTTTCACTAAAAGCTCTTGTTATTAGCTAGTAGGTGCATTTTTTCTTGAAAAAGGGTATGATAGTTACATCATGAAAAAGTAGGTTTTATTATGAAAATTATCCTTGTCGGAGGGGGAAAAGTTGGTTTTGCCCTCTGTCGCTCCTTGGTTGCAGAAAAGCATGATGTTTTGCTGATTGAGCAAGACGAAGCTGTTCTCAATCATATTGTCAGTCGCTTTGATATCATTGGTATCCTTGGTAACGGGGCCGATTTTGCCATTCTTGAGCAAGCCAGCGTCCAAGATTGTGATATCTTTATCGCCCTGACTGAGCACGATGAAGTCAACATGATTGCAGCAGTTCTAGCCAAGAAAATGGGATCTAAAGAAACTATCGTTCGGGTGCGGAACCCTGAATATTCTAACTCTTATTTCAAGGAAAAGAATATTCTCGGTTTTTCTCTTATCGTTAATCCTGAGCTCTTGGCTGCCCGCGCTATCGCGAATATCATTGACTTCCCCAACGCCCTGTCTGTCGAACGCTTTGCTGGTGGACGCGTTAGCCTCATGGAATTTGTCGTCAAGTCCACCAGCGGTCTTTGCCAAATGCCCATTTCTGATTTTCGTAAAAAATTTGGTAATGTCATTGTCTGTGCGATAGAGAGGGATCATCAAATTATCATTCCAAGCGGTGACATGACTGTACAGGATAAAGATAGAATCTTTGTCACTGGTAACCGTGTCGATATGATACTCTTCCATAATTATTTTAAATCACGCGCCGTGAAGAGCCTTCTCATCGTTGGGGCAGGTAGAATTGCCTATTATCTACTTGGTATTCTCAAAGATAGTCGTATCGATACAAAAGTCATTGAAATCAATCCTGAAATCGCCAGCTTCTTTAGCGAGAAATTCCCAAATCTCTACATCGTTCAAGGAGATGGAACCGCAAAAGATATCCTGCTGGAAGAAAGTGCTCAACACTATGATGCCGTTGCGACTCTAACAGGAGTCGATGAGGAAAATCTGATTACATCTATGTTCCTTGACAGGGTAGGTGTACAGAAAAATATTACTAAGGTCAATCGTACCAGTCTCCTCGAGATTATCAATGCGCCTGATTTTTCAAGTATCATCACACCTAAAAGCATCGCTGTAGATACGATTATGCACTTTATTCGTGGTCGAGTTAATGCCCAGTATTCAGACCTTCAAGCCATGCACCATCTAGCCAATGGCCAAATTGAAACCCTGCAATTCCATATCAAGGAAGCCAATAAAATGACTGCCAAACCTCTTTCTCAACTGAAATTGAAAAAAGGGGTTCTTATTGCAGCCATTATTCGAAAGGGCAAGACTATTTTCCCAACTGGGGAGGATATGTTGGAAGTTGGAGACAAGCTCCTAGTAACAACCTTGTTGCCAAACATCACCAAGATTTATGACTTGATTGCGAGGTAAGAAATGAATAAAAGTATGATTCGTTACCTCCTTTCAAAGTTACTTTTGATTGAAGCTGTTCTCCTCTTGGTTCCTGTGGCTATCGCTGTCTATTACCGTGAATCGAGCCAAGTCTTTACAGCCCTCTTTTCGACCATAGGGATTCTCGTATTGTTAGGCGGTTCAGGGAGTTTACAGAAGCCAAAAAATCAACGGATTTATGCCAAGGAGGGAGTCTTGATCGTTGCCCTCTGTTGGATCCTTTGGTCTTTCTTTGGTGGTCTCCCCTTTGTCTTTTCTGGGCAAATCCCTAGCCTTATTGATGCCTTTTTTGAAATTAGTTCTGGGTTTACAACTACTGGAGCAAGTATTTTGAACGACATTTCGGTTCTCAGCCGTTCCCTCCTCTTCTGGCGAAGTTTTACCCACTTGATTGGAGGGATGGGAGTGCTTGTTTTTGCACTTGCTATTATGGACAATGCCAAAAATAGTCACCTAGAAGTAATGAAGGCTGAGGTTCCTGGTCCTGTCTTTGGTAAGGTTGTATCCAAATTAAAAAACACTGCCCAGATCCTCTATCTCCTTTACATAGCCCTCTTTTCCCTCTTTGTCATCATCTATTATCTAGCCGGTATGCCTCTCTACGATAGTTTTGTCATTGCTATGGGGACAGCGGGAACTGGAGGATTTACCGTCTATAACGATGGAATTGCCCACTATGGTAGCTCACTGATTACCTATCTGGTTAGTATAGGAGTTTTGGTTTTTGGGGTAAATTTCAATCTCTACTACTACCTTATGCTCCGTCGGGTTAAGGCCTTCTTTGGAGATGAAGAGCTTCGGGCTTACTTGGTCATCGTGCTGGTTTCTACAGGCTTGATTACCCTCAATACTCTCTACCTCTACCCAGGGTTTTCAAAGAGCTTTGAAATGACCTTCTTCCAGGTTTCCAACATCATTACAACAACTGGTTTTGGATATGGAGATATTACCAACTGGCCCCTCTTCTCCCAGTTTATCCTCCTTTTCCTCATGGCAATCGGTGGCTCTGCTGGATCAACTGCAGGTGGACTCAAGATTATTCGAGGCCTCATCCTTTCAAAAATTGCCAAAAACCAAATTTTGTCAATCCTATCGCCCCACCGTGTTTTGACCCTCCATGTTAATAAAATGGTGATTGACAAAGATACCCAGCATAAGATTCTCAAGTACTTTGTCATCTATGCTATGATTTTGCTAGCGCTTATCTTTATTGTCAGCCTAGATAGCAATGATTTTCTGGTCGTGACCAGCGCTGTCTTTAGCTGTTTCAATAATATCGGGCCTATTCTAGGAACCACTTCTAGTTTCTCAATCTTTAGTCCCATCTCAAAAATTCTCCTCTCCTTTGCAATGATTGCAGGGCGCTTGGAGATTTACCCAATCCTCCTTCTCTTTATGAAAAGAACTTGGTCTAAGAGATAAAATACAAAATCCCTCTTTTTACAATTGTGAAAGAGGGATTTTTATATTAAAAAGGGGGAACGTTTTTAAATCCAAGCCTGTCTGTAAGCAAAGTTCTTACTCAAATAAAAGATGGAAAAACTTACTACACAGCTTGGTAATGCTCCAATACAAATTGTAAGGCTTTACTTGGATTCTTTGTTAAATGAATATATTCCATTCCTCTGGTAGCAACTATCTGAATACCTAATCTTTCTGCATCCACCTTCATCTCTCTATAATAACTCCGAACTTGTGGAGCCAGAATAATTAAATCATAAACACCCATAATATCATAATGAGCTCCGTACGCTCCTGAATTCGCAATCACTCTAACTTCTGCTAATTGAGCGCCCTCGTTAATTGCATTGGCTAATTACGCACTTGTTCCAGACCCTGCACAAAGAACCAGTACTTTCAACTCCTTACTTTTTATTACATCTATCTCACCAGGCATTATTTCACTTGTATCCTCCTCTAAAATAATATCATTTGAGCTTGCAATATCTACAACCTGTAGTAGATATCTCGTATTTAGACAATATGAAAACAAGACGACTTCCATATAGGAAACCGCCTTCTCTCTATGTTGAGTGATTTATATTAAAATAACTTTTCTTCTAGCTGCATTTTATTATTATAAAAACATTCATCATAACCCTGAACTTAAATAACGATTTTTATTCAAGATACATACTCCTAGAATAAACTTTATATGAAATTCTCATTTTTGTTTTTACAATTCTCCTTAGTTAAATCTTGTTTAATATATGTTTTACATATAGTATTTAGCGCCACATAGTACTGAACTCTCTCCAAAAACGGTTATTCCTCTTTGAATAGGGCGTTATCACAAGAAAAGCATCTCCACGTTTCAACTTCATATGGCTCAAAAACAATCAATTGATGCTAAAACCTGTACCTAGATGTTTCGGTTCATAAAACCATGAAACTGTAAAAGTGGATGAAATTGATAGCGATAGTCAAATCAAGAGGCATCATAACTCTAAAAAGTCACAATATATAAGTTCATCCTCGGAAAAATATCATTCTAATTGTTGAAATGCCTACATGAAAAGAAACGTCAAATGCTCATGAAACAACGAATACAGGTATCAAAACTATGACAAAACAAATCCCTAAATTTACTAAAGACACTGCTCAACTTTACACCTGTAAATGGTTGTTGTATAATAAAGTTACAAAGATGTACGACCACACTGTTGTAAATCATAGTGTTCGCGAATATATTACTGATAGCATTTCTACAAATACAATTGAAGAGACTGGATAGACTTTAAACGAAATATGTCAGTGTTTTGGCATTCCTAGCCTTCATATCATTTAAAGAATTCTATAGACAAAATTTTTCCCAATACAGACACTCGTAACAACTGCTTCATTTTTCTACCAACATATTTAGGAACAGGATAAGATACAAGAGGATTAATCCATAGATCAGTTCTATACCAATCTAAGACAAATAAGCTAAAAAAACGATTGATAATAAGCAAATAGATTCCAAATTTTCTCTATCTGCTCATTTTAATAAACAATACTAGTGTAACTATCCTTCCAGTCAGAAGCTTGTCAAATCACACCGAAAATTCTTCTAAAATTTATCTCGTTAGGCAATCAAGCAAAAACTCGACGATAGTACAAACATTATCATACAGAATTGACTTCCTAAATTATATACTTTAGTAAGGTTTTCGTATAAGAAAAAAGATTCATTTTACATTTCTAAACATTCTTTTCTAAGATGAAAAACAGAATTTTTCGATTGTGATTTAAAGCAACAAGAAGATTTTCAGTATCATCCTATAGATACGAGCTAATTAAGAAAAATTACATTTTTGAATATAAACTACAATAATATAAACTAAATTTTATAGGAGGAAGACAATGGATTGGTACGATTATATGATACAGGCATCCAAACAATCACAATTCAACGCAAGCCATTGGTTTCGCTATTTGCGAAAAGTTATTTTTGAAGACTATTCTTATTTAACAAACCAAGATGTAGAAAAGTTGCTAGACTCCAAAGAACTAACCCGTTTTCAAAAAATTAGCTTGAAGTATGCCTTTCAAGAGCATACTCCAACTCATAAATATGTGATTTCATTAAATAAACCTGCTAAGTTAACCAATGTTCAAAAATTGATGGAGAAATACAAACATGGATAAAATGAAACCGGTCTTCCAAGCCCTAAATAAGGAATTAATTCAGGAAAATCTGACTTTAACAATTATCTGTGTCGATGGTTATGTCTTAGAATATCATGGTTTACGTGCCACACAAGATGTTGATGCTTTTATGGCTCTATAATATTTGTAGTGGGTAAATCCCCTATGGATATTATGGAGC
>ERZ1023420.47-NODE-47-length-69102-cov-23.096456_pt1 | contig 69102 bp, 67 predicted proteins | sample MGYA00380512_ERZ1023420 | MGnify/ENA primary metagenome ERZ1023420 (study PRJEB33173, sample SAMEA4830390) | metagenome | study: EMG produced TPA metagenomics assembly of the PRJEB25223 data set... | reverse complement strand
GGCAAGACGAAGCAGCTTACAAACATTGGCAAGAGTCTCAGGAATATAAAGCATCCCATAAAAATAGAGGAACCAAGCAAGGTGCTGATAAATCTATTGTAAACAGAAACCTATCATTTAATATTAGTTTAGAATTTAAATAACATAATTTTTGAATTAAATGATATTTCTGCAAACATATAGGCGAGTTATTTAAATACTAACTTGCCTATTTTTTAAGCGATATAAAAATTTTAGCAAAATCACTGATAAGGGGAAGCATATCACAAATAATTTAGCTGAAGTTTTTACCATGTTTAAAAAGATATAGTAGTAGATTTATCAGTTCAAAAAACATGACTTAGTTGCTATTCAAGCGAATTTTTATAATGATAAAATTGTTGAATCAGAGATAAAAATTGTACTTTATTTATCTTAAAACTAAAGTTTTGAATGGAAATAACTATTGATTTTAGTTATTTCCATTTTTTTATATGAAAAAGGAAACTAATAATAATCTGACAATATGGTAATGTTACAGTAATAGATATAGATAAAGGTGGAAAATATTATGAGCGAATTATTAAAGAGAAAAGATTTAATGCAATTGCTTGAAAATAACGGGTATGTCTATCAATGATTTAAGAAAAATTATTACAATGACCGTGAATGGAGAAAAAGATTTTGACTCTAGGCGTAAAATTTTATTAGATCATAAGAAAGTTTTAGAACAGCAACAAGAAGCGTTAGACAAAGCATTTAATAAAGTAGACGTAAAACTTCAATATTTCAATGATTTAGAAAAGGAATATGAAAAGAACAGTCAAAACTAATTATTTGCTATAAAGTGCACTTTAACCTTTAGAATAAAAATATAAATATTAAATTAAAGGGAGCGTTTCAAATGGTTGAAAATAAAAAACTCGTATTGATAACAGGATCAAGTTCAGGATTAGGTTTTGAATTGGCAAAATTATTTGCAAAAGATGGTTATGATGTTGCAATGTCAGGCTCAAGTGATAGAATTTACGATTCTGCAAAAGAAATTGAAAAATTAGGTGTTGAAACGTATCCATTTCAAGCCGATGCGTCAACTTATGATGGGGTAGAAGATTTTTGGCGTTTTGTTGAAAATAAAAATCGTACTGTTGATGCGGCAGTTTTAAATGTTGGTATTAGTATTGGCGGAGCATTTTTAGAAAATGATTTAGATGAAGAGTTAAAACTGATTGATATTAATATTTCAGGTATGGTTCATATGGCTAAAAGGGTTTCACAGCATATGGCCAAAAATAAATCTGGTGATATTCTAATCGTTTCATCATTATCAGCTACGTTACCTACACCATATGAGACTGTTTATGGACCGTCCAAAGCATTTGGATTTATGTTTGCTGAAGCGTTAAGAGAAGAATTGAAAGAAAAAAATATTAATGTAACGGCTATGTTACCTGGGGCAACAAATACGGATTTTCATCATAATGCAGGTATGGATGCAACATATTTTGGAGATGAAAATCATAAAAATGATAAAGTGCTTGTTGCTGAACAAGGCTATGAAGCATTAAAAAATAAAATCGACCACGTGGTGTGTGGTGATGAAGCTACAAAAAAAGAGGCTGAAGAAAATAGAAAAACAGCTGAAGATGTTAAAGCAGCTAGACATGCAGCAAAAGCGAAACCACAATAACATTAATATACTTTTGGCATCTATTTGAAACAAATAGAGTAGGGCGTATCTTTAATAATAAAGCGATACGCCCTATTTTTATCATAAATTAGTTCATCCACCATGCCTATCTAGAAATGCGACTTATCCCATCACGCGCTCTAAACGACATGCCGCACAAATCATCATTCCCCAGTGCTTCACAGGCAATATAAATCAAACAAGTAAAATCGTGGCGCTATTTTATAGCTTTCAAGAGTTGGTTATAAACTGTTTTGGCTTGTGTCTGATTTTTAATACCGTATACGTGTGTACGTCCATCTTTAAAAATGGTCATCGTATAATCTCCGTAATGAGCTAATTTCACAAAATGATTACTTTTCGTTACGTTGAGTGGTAGATAGTCTACGTGTTCAAAGATTTGAGTGCCAAACCGAAACAAGAATGCATCTCCGCAAAGTGCTTCGATAGATTGTTTTTGCTGTGTATGGAGTAGCTCATAGTTATGACGTATACATGTAGGACATTGGGGATCCTTCAAATTTTCTGCGTTAAATGTGTTAAATTTTAAATTAAAGCAATCGAAGGTCATTATTTTTTGAGAAAAACCTTCACCAGCGACCCATCGAATGAGTTCTGAGACTTGCATGCTTGTTACTTGAGATACGACGGGAGGTAAGACGCCATTAATAGCGCAACTTTCACCGGTCGTTGGTATGGTTTGGAGCATGCATTTTAAGCAAGGACCTGTATAATCTATGCCAAAGACTGTACCTTTACTCCCAACGGCGGCGCCATAAATCCACGGGATATGCAGTTTATGGCAAGCTTCATTAATGAGGTATCTGATTTCAAAATGATCCATACCATCTATAACGATATCGGGTTGTGCCTCTGTTAAAACGGCTTCAATATTGGAAGGTGTTAGTTCTTGATTTACATCGGTAATGGTTACCTCGCTATTGATAAGACTGAGGTGGGTCTTCAATGCTTCTACTTTAGGCACCATACGGGCTGCGTCGGACTCATCGTAGGTTGCTTGTCTGTGCAAGTTGGATTCATCAACGATATCCATATCAATGATTGTTAACTGACCCACACCCATGCGCGCTAGCATTTCTGCGCTATGACTGCCTAATGCACCGGCACCCATAATCATCACATGAAGCTTTTGTAGTCGCTCCTGTCCTTCTTCGCCAAAATCGTGATAGCGTATTTGTCGACTATAGCGTTCATTCATAGAAATCCGATGCCTTCTTGTGGGCTAGATGCTTGAGCAGTGTATTTAACTGGAATGCGACCAGCTTCATAACTTAGTCTGCCTGCATGAATGCCTAATTTCATAGCTTGGGCCATTTTTACAGGGTCTTTGGCACTAGAGATGGCTGTATTTAGCAACACTGCATCTGCACCTAACTCCATTGCATGACAGGCGTCTTTAGGTGACCCGATGCCTGCGTCAACAATGATTGGTACGTTTGCACGTTCAATAATATAACGTAGATTCAATGGATTATTGATTCCGCGCCCCGTTCCAATTGGAGATGCTAAAGGCATAATCGCGTGTACGCCTAAATCCTCTAAACGTTTGGCTAATACCACGTCATTAGATACATATGGACAAACGGTATAGCCTTCGTTTAATAATATTTCACAAGCTTTATAGGTTTCTAATGGATCTGGCAACAATGTTTCGTCATCACCGATCACTTCAACTTTAATCATGTCACAGACACCGGCGTGATTGGCAATTTTGGCAATATGCACTGCTTCATCTGCTGTTTTTGCGCCTGCCGTATTTGGAAAAGTGATGAATTTTGATAAATCAACTTTTGCTAATGGATTAGGCAATGCTTTGTCGTATAAGTTCATACGTCTGACTGCAAAGGTTAATACTTCAGTTTCAGACGTCTCAATTGCTTTTGTTTGTATCGCTTCGTTGTCAAACTTACCTGTACCTAATAATAATCTCTCGTTTAATTCAAAGTCACCAATTTTAAACATTTTATCCGCCTCCTACAAATTCTAATAGTTCAAGACAATCTTGATCATTAATCTTTACTGCTTGAAAATCTGCTTGTTTTACTAAATTTTCATTATGCTGAACAATGACTCTGTCGGCATCCAACTCTAATTCTTGTAAAATAGCTTGGATACTGACTGCTTGATTAAAAGTAAAATAATCACCGTTTATAACGCATTTCATGTTTTACAGCTCCTTTCAATTGAAAAGTCTTCAAATTCAGTGGGTCTGCGTCCACTTTCAATCCATTCGCTCATTTTTAAACCGATCAGTGGTGATAACAGAATGCCGTTGCGATGATGACCGGTAACAACGAATAAATGATGGTCTACTTCATCCATAATGGGTTGACCGTTTGTTGAAGTCGGTCTGATACCAGACCATTGATGAATCAGTTTACTGTTTGCTAAGTTTGGTACGTAGTGTTGCGCTTGTTTGCACAGCCAATGTTTTCCGGGTTTCGTCACGCCGATAGAATAATCATCAACATAGCTCGTAGCACCGATTAAATAACGGTGATTCTTTTTTGGAACGATATAGCAACCATTTGTCATAAATAGGGTGGTCTGCAGGTTTAACGTGGGGTGTTCGACTAAGAGTACTTCACCTTTGACACCCGTGACAGGATTTTGGGAAAAATATTGATTTAATAATTGACCGCTCCAAGCACCAGCTGCAACGACAACCTTTTCGGCGCGGTACGTGTCTTTTTGCGTCATGACTGTATAGCCGTTATTTTGCTTTGTAATTGCTTGAACTTCACTATGATCAATCAATTGGATATGGCGTTTGGCTAAGGAAAGTAATAGGGCTTTGGTATATTGATTCGCGTTGACTTGATGATCTTTAGGTATCAGCATCGCGGTTAAAGTTTGAGATTGAACGTTATTGTCTGTAATGGCTTCAAGGGACTTGGAAGATAATAATTGTATGTTCGAATCGTGCTGGTGTAGAAATTGGAATTGCTGTTCCACAATGGGATTATCTGTCTCATTTTTTGCCATTTTAACTAGGCCGCTTTTCAAATATTCAATATCTAGACCGACCTCAGACAGCAAACGATCTTTAAGGGAATGAAACATGGCTTGAGATTGTCTTGCTAAATGAAATAAACTACAAGATTCCGTAAATTCATTATGTGCACCTAACATACCTCCAGCTGCGTAAGAGGCATACATACCGCGAACATTGCGATCTATAATGGCTATCCGCAGGCCTTTTTGACTTAATTCTCTTGCAATCGACATACCTATTACACCGGATCCAATAATAATGACATCAAATTTCGTATTCATTCCATCGCTCCCTTAATAATTCCATCGTTTCTCTGTTTTTTCGTCTGAATAGCGTTATACCTGCAATCCCATCAAATCCTTTCGGCAAATCATTCAAGGTTTGTTCATTCACACCCCCAAGTGCTACGGTTGGTATAGAGTACTGTAATGCTTTATCAATTTCTGACTTTGTTCGTGGTGGTTGATTAGGCTTAGAATTTGTTCTGAAAATATGACTAAACAATATAAAATCTAAATTGAGTGCTTGTGCTTGTTTGACACTTTCCTCGTGGTGTGTCGACATACTGATTTGAATATGAGGGTGTGACTTTTTAAAATCCTTTATTCGTGTGTCAGCTTCTCTAAAATGGATTGCTGATAAATGGCATTGTTCTAAAACTGTAATAAGACTATGAATAATGATTTTATTTTTCGGAAACCCTGCCTGTATTAAGCGATTCATCCAATCTATCAGTTGCTGTTGTGACATAGGGGTACGTATCATTAAATAATCAATAACGGATGCTATGGTTGTGTAATGTTGAATATCGTCTGAATCTAAATTTTCAAATTCAGTAATGGCTATAAACATATAATTCACCTCATTAAAAAAACGTCACTTCTCCGGCTGGAAAAATGACGTTGAAATAACGAGTAATATACCTAAACGCCACTTTCCTACGCCAGTACAAACTGGATCAGGTTCAGGGAATTCCTAAGTTACTACTTCGGTCTCAGCCTTTTACAAGGCACTTCCAGTGGTTTCTCAAACTATTTAATTTTTAATAATACGTTTCACTAATTTTCTGAATAATTATCTACAATCTAACGTATTCTATTCCTTTTTGCAAGTTTCACTTAAAAACAAATGTGTATATTACGATATTGAATTAACTGGTTGAACACTCTATGGCGCTCACTCCAGAAAAATATTTTTAGCGTTAATCAACGTCAGATATTTCGAGTAATTTACTTGTAATGGCTTGTGTTTGCTGATAAACAGCTTTATATAATTCAAAATAAGCCATATATTGTTCGTGTCTTTTGGCATCAGGTTCAAAGCTATGTTCATATTTTATAAAATGCTTTGTCATATGCGCTACATCCGGATACCATCCTAAACCTAAGACAGCGAGCATGGCGGCGCCCATACAAGGTCCTTCTTCATATTTCAATTTTTTAATTTTAGCATTAAAGATATCGGCTTGGAGTTGTAACCAAAAGTCACTTTTTGCGCCACCACCAATGGATATCACATGTTCAATATTGTTACCCATGTGACGTAGATAGTTAATGGATTCATATAAAGAAAACGTAATGCCTTCTATCACGGAACGCGCGATATCACTGCTATGATGCGACGTTTTTAGTCCTATAAAACTCCCTCGAATACTTGCGTCACCATGCGGAGTACGTTCCCCGGATAAGTATGGTGTAAATAATAGACCATGACTGCCTAATGTGGATAATTCAGCTTGTGCAACAATTTGTTCATAGCTTAAATGCGGGAGCATATGATTTTTTAACCATGTCAAACTATCGCCAGCTGCAAGTGTGACGCCCATGACGTACGACATATCGTTTACGACGTGATTAAAATAATGCATATTGTGTTTATAGTCGTATTGCTTGTCAGATTCACTCGTTAAGATAACGCCAGAAGTACCAATGCTACACAGCGTTTGATTTTCATCGACCACTCCTGAACCGAGCGCGCCGCATGCATTATCTCCGCCACCTGCAAATACTGCAACATCATGATTTAGGCCTAATTGTCTAGCTATGTCTTTAGTGACGTAGCCTACAAAGGCATCAGAAGTCACGAGCTCAGGATAAATATGGTCAACACCGAATTGTCGGCCAATCTCTTTAGCCCAACATTTTTGCTGATTATCTAATAACAATGTACTAGATGCATCGGAATACTCCATATTTAATTTGCTTGTTAATTTAAAACGCACGTAGTCTTTAGGCAATAAAAACACGTTTGTTTTAAGCCAGTGCTCAGGTTCGTTTTCCTTTATCCACAGTAGTTTAGTAAGTGTAAAGCCTTCTAAGACGGGATTGTCTAATACATAATCGCCAAGTTGTGCTTTAATTAAATTACATTGTGACGTTGATCTTGTATCATTCCACAAAATCGCATCACGGATGGGGTGGTTTTCATCATCCAGAATAACCAAACTATGCATTTGTCCTGACAAAGATAAGCCCTTCACTTGATAATGATTGAGTGCCTCACTGTGTACTAACTGTTGTATGCAGGAGCATGTAGCCTCAAACCAGTCATCTGGATTTTGCTCACTATAACCGTTGGCCACATGCCTTGTTTGTAGTGGTGCATGAACACTTTGTAATACGTTGCCATACCTGGTTACAGCAATGACTTTAACAGCACTCGTGCCAATATCTATACCTAATACGATATCTTGCATATAACGACTCCTTTGTTTAGATATTTAGGGAGTGGGGACTGAAATCAAATTGTTTAATAGATATTTCGTAGTGCTTCCCTAGTACTTCCCTGGCGAGGATGACTGGTATAAGAGTTTACCTGAGCTAACCCTCATGTATCAGTCTCACTAGAATTTTCATGTAAAATGCATAAGTGCATAAGAATGACTCATTTTCATGACATGAAAAAGGAGTGCTTTAAAGAAGTGAGATTTTAGATTTTCAGTCCAGCCCTCTACTGCCTAATTGAAAAAAGATTCTGAAACCATCGATGGATGTCCCAGACTCTTATTTATAACACGATTTAATTTAAATTAAAAATTTGGGGGAATTTTATTATAGAAAAATGTTAAATATATGGGGGGTGATATAGATTGATATTTACTAAGGTGAATTAACCGTATGACCTGTTATAACAAACAAAGAAAAGGTGTGAGATAGTAAAAACATGGCTTAAATCATAATTAAGCCACAAGTTAGTCGTCGACATAAAAAAAGTGTTAAGTTATTCAATGCTGAGTAACTTAACGCTTTTTATTTATACACAAATTTAGTTCGCTATTTCTTTTTTAATTTGTTTGGTTGCTTGAACTTGTTGTTGATGATTTAAATAGTCGTTTATTTCTTGTTGTGACGCTTCTGGATGTTGTTTTTTATAGTTACTTGCTAACTGTTGCATTGCTTTTTTCTGTTGTTGCTGCTTCGCTTAATTTCCTTCGCTACTCTGTTTTTGCTGTGATTGTTGTAATTGTTTTGCTTGCTGAGCATCTAAAACGACCCACGTATCTTTAGGTACTGTCACAACGGTGGTTTTTTTGATTAATTCTTGATTGTCATGTCCAAAGCTAAATAATGATTTATAAACATCTGATTTCCAAACCCAAACTGTTTTTTTAGTTTGTGTTGTTGCTTTATCAGTATCTTTTACTTCATATGTCGCTTGGTGTTTAACCGATTCTGATAAATGATCTTTATCCATATTTGGTTTAAGATGTGTCTCGGCTTTTTGATCGTCTGAATGATTTTTATAAACCATAATATAATTATTACTATTTTTGCCCATCTCGTTAGCGATTAACATATTGACTGGACTGTCTTTAGAACCAGCGCTATAGATTTCTTTTTTATCAGAAGTGACTACTTTTTTCTCCATTCCCCAATGGTGTGTCATGTTAGCTGTGATACCAATGATCATAAGTAATAAGGCTACTGTGGAAATATAACCTAAAATATAGCGTGTGACCTTATGAGGAATTAATAACCAACTAACAAATACACATAGCGTTAAAATAATTGTTATGATCATATTATTTCTCCTCACTTTCAGATGAATTCATTTTCAAGAATGGTACGATGAGCACACCGACTAGCGCAAAGAAGATACCCATGATAAATGCTGTATTAAAGCCGTCAATTGACGCTTGTTGCGCCTGTTCAGCATATTTTAAAGGATCGATATCTTTAAGACTAGAAGCGGGCATATTGTTATTAATAATATTTTGTGTAACGGACGTTAATAGTGCTACAGCTATGGATGAAGCAACTTGTCTAGCTGTATTATTGACCGCTGTCCCGTGTGTGCCTTTTTCAACCGTTAATGCATCCATAGCGTTTGTAGTTAAAGGCATCATCAAAATGGCAATACCAAACATACGAATCGCGTAGAGTACAAGGATTAATGTAGGTGAAGTATGATCACTTAAAAATCCAAATGGTATGGATGATAAATTGAAAATCCGACAAAGGCTAAACGCTTAATGCCCACTTTGTTATATAGCGTACCTGATATGGGTGAAATAAAGCCGAGCATTAAAGCACCAGCGAGCAAGGTCAAACCAGATTCAAAAGGTGAGAAACCATGAATATTTTGTAAATAAGTTGGTAACATCATTTCAACACCGTACATGGCCATAGTAACCACAATCAAACCAATCGTTGCGATAGTGAATCCTTTAGATTTGAATACGCGTAAATCTAGGAAAGGATCTTTGGATGTGAGCTGTCTGATTACGAATAGTGTTAAGACAATAACACTGATGATAATCGGTAAGATAACGTAGTTCACACTGTCCCAACCTTCACTTGAAACATTGGAGAATCCCCATAAAAAGAGACCGAAGCCAATACATGACAGAATCAGTGAATATACATCTAATTTCAATTTACGGTTCGGTATAACGTCTTTCATAAAAAAGAAACTCAATACAAATGCGATGGCTACAATAATAATTGGTAATACAAAAATATTTCTCCATGAATCAGAAATCGTAATACCTAATAAGACGTGGTCTTTATCTAAGATCCAGCCTGCAAATGTAGGACCCATAGCAGGTGCTAAACCTACAGCTAAGCCACTTAAGCCCATAGCAGTACCTCGTTTATTGATAGGGAACATATTGATAATAATAATTTGCATTAATGGCATCATCAGCCCTACTGCAATGGCTGTGACAATGCGTCCTGATAAGAAAATAATCCATGCATCGTGATGTGATGGTGCAATAGCCGTTAGTGTTTAGCCGATTAATAATAAACCGTATGCACAGACATGTAACCACTTAGTAGAAATTCTGGTTGCTAGAAAAGCAGATAAAGGCACCATAATACCGTTAGCCAGTAAAAACCAAGTCGTTGCTTGTTGCGCAGTACTAAAATCTATATCAAAGTCATTCATTAAAGTAGGTAAAGCTGTACCTAATGACGTTTGCATGAGTGCACCAGCAAATGTGGCTAGAAGAATAATACTCATAATGATTTTTGGTTTATATTGTTGTCCATGAATGTCTAAGTTCATATTTTTACTTGTTTGGGTAGACATAAACAAGCCTCCTAAAGTTCTTGATAATTAATACTTTGGAAATATAGCATCCTGTATGAATTTGTAAAAGAACAAAATATGATACAATGTATGAAATCGAACAGCTTGTATGATTTTGTATTATATTTGAAAAATAGGAGTGATGATGTGGGATATCAAAGGAAGACTACTTTAACTCATAAGCGTATAACAAACAGTTTAGTAACTTTGTTAGAAACACATAAATTTGATTTAATTACCGTTAATCAAATTGTTGAAGAAGCGGAGATCACAAGAAGTACATTTTATAGATATTATGATGATAAATATAATTTGCTATCAGAGATAGAAGAAGAGATTTTGACGCATTTATACGAAGAACGTCAAAAGATAGATCAACAATTTGGGAAAGAAGATATGTTGAATGTTGAAGTATTTCAACAATTGTTTGAAGCATTAGAGCCATATTCAGAAACAATACGACTTTTATTAGGGCATAATGGAGACTCAAGTTTTGAAATGAAAATAAAGAATGAAATAGGTAAAAGGTTTATCAATTTAGGTGAGCTTCATCATGTATCCAAAGTACGTGAAGATTTAGTGAAAGAATATTTGTATGTTATTTTAATTAAAACATTTCAGTATTGGTCCGCTAATAAAGATAGCATTGACGTCAGAGAAGTGGCATCGACGATGAGAGATATTCAATTAAAAGGTATCAGAAAGACAATTGGGTTGTAAATTCAAGGAAAAACAAATAGTAGAAAAGAGGGAAATAATATGAAAATTCAAATCTTGTTATTTGATCATATTATAAATAAAGGCGAATCCTAGTGGGTTCGCCTTTTTGCATCTATAAGTATTTTATTTGTTACTGGCTATGTGTTATGACATCGCTTCAACTACAGGTTATAACTGTCGTTTTTAAATTTTACTGATTGATTTATTTTGATAGTTAGGACGTATCATTAAATCTATAATAAGGAGGATAAAAGTATCATTTCTTAATATAACCGAGATTTCCGTTAACAGTCTCATAAAAATCGAATTGCATACCTGATTTAATAGCAGCTCCATTTAAATCTTTATCAAGTACTGTCAGTGCTAATTTACCTTTTGAAAGTTCATTTGCTTTGAATTGAACTGTGTATTCTCCAGTTTTGAAAAGATGTTTTTTAATCTCTAGAACTGTATAGTTGGTTGGATCTTTTCTATTTTTTATTTCAAGATATTTTAATTCTGAGTTTTTAGAGTAGAGTTTTAAAAATATGTTTTCATCTTTTTTGATTATTTTTTGCAATATGATATGCATTCTTTTTTTATATTTATTTTCTTTATAGACGTAATAGTATTTATCGTTTGAAAGGTAAAGTGGCTTCTCGTCTTTCTTTAAATAAAAGTTAACAAAGTCTATAATCTCGTCTTTGTCACCATTTTTAATGAGCGTTAAGGCATGTTGATTCAATGTGTCATCTGCATAGTCCAAAGAATTAAAATCATTATCTATCGTATTTAAAATATCTTGAAAGACAGGAAGTAATGTATCAATATTTTTAATGAATCCTTTTTTATAAAATTTACCTTCTAAAATATCTTTGTTTATAATTCGGTATAATAAGTTAGCAAAAATTTTATTGTTTTTGTATTTTTTTGTTAAGTAACGGTAGGCTTCATTTTGCCATTTTATACGATTAAGCACGGTAGATGCTTCAGATTTTACTAAAGAAATATTTTCATCATAACGATTAGCACAATAGACAACGTCTTGTGTGGTACTGATATTTTTAGTGTTAAAAAATACTTCAGCGAAAAATTGTAAATCTTCTCCAAATATCATTTCTGGGAAACGAATATTATTTTTTTTGATAACACTAGATTTCATCATCCTACCAGCAGGCGCTAAATGATAAAATGATTTTCTAAAATTTTTCAAACCAACTTTATTATATGCAATTTTAGATAAGGCAACACCACTACGTGCAATACGATCACTATATACATATTTTGTAAGACCTGTAGCATAGTCAGTTTTATTTGATTTTAAAAGCGTATATAAATTTTCCAAGGCATCTGAAGGTAACCAATCATCTCCATCTACAAACATAATGTATTTACCTTTGCTTAAATCGATTGATAGATTACGAGGTTTGGCAGGTGTTCCTGAATTTTCATCTAATTGAACAAATTGATAATTAGAAAAACTTTCAATCTTTTTAGATATAATATCAAGCGTATTATCTGTGGAACAATCATCTACAATGATTAATTCAAAATCATTTTTATTCATTGTCTGTGCCAATATACTATTTAACGTATTTTCAATAAACTTCTCCTTATTGTATGTACTTATAAGTATACTTACTTTAAATTTATTTGTTACTTTATTACTTTTTATAACTTTCATTTCATATCCCTTTCTATGTTCATAAGATTTATAATTTGATGAAATTTTGTAATTAGCCTCTAGTTGTGTAAATATAAATAGTGATTTTTTTTTTTTTGTGATAACAATTAACTTTTGTTATTTATTATACTATTAAAACCAGTAATTATGGAATAGTTTTTAAAAGTTGTATAAATTGTGCAATTCTTTTTGGGGTGATTTTAAAAAAGCAGCTTGTGAATAGTAACTATTTTTATAGTAGTGGGGGCATAGCGCAACTTAATGTATTTTTCAGTAAATACGTCTTTTATGCGGTTTTCGTTCTCCTACAAAGTAAAAAAATAGCTTCCTTGACGTGTGGTGTCAAGGAAGCTATATTGCTTTTCGCTATATTAATAGTGAAATGAATTTGATTAGATGGAAAACAGTAAATTTATGATGATGGTTTACTTCTGAAATATTGAGTGGGATTACTTTTAAGTTTTGGTTTTCTAGGGACAGGTACGATATAGTTTCCATTTGGAATTTTAATAAGTAAATGAATAACTAGTACAGATAAACCGACGATAATGATGTATGAAAGACCATATAACAGTATGCTATCTCTATTATCAAAAATTGAAATTTTTAATACAAGCCATTTTACTAAAGGATGTACTAAATATATCCCCATAGAGTAATTACCAATTAAGGTTAATGTTTTCATAAGTAATTTATTTTTTCTAATTAAAAAATAAAAATAAATCAAAAATATTAAGAAAAACGGTGTATATAATAAAAATGCTGGGTGCGATGAGGTTACAAAATGATCTAAATCAATAAACAATAAAAAAGATATAAAGACGACAACAATGGCAGGTAAAAATAACTTGATATACTTTTTGATCAATGAATTGATTTCTTCATAATACTTAGCAAAAATAATACCCAATATAAAATAAGAAATCCAATTGAGTATGAATGCCCTACTTGTTATAAAAGTACCGATAACTGGTATATCAATTGAAATGTGTTCATAGTTTAATTGCCATAAAATAGTGATGAATGTAAATAATAAGTAAGTTAGTAATAAGGGAATCCCTTTTTTAATTTTTTGTAAGAATGGAAATAATATGTAAAACTGCAGCACGGTTAATATAAAATATAAATGGTAATTTCCAGTTCCAAATAAATAATAGCTAATAAAGTTTTTATTACTATCTAAATTCACTTCAACAACACCTAAATAATATAAATAAACGGTAGTCCAAATGATATAAGGCACAAATATTTTGGTGAATCGTGATTTAGCGAAATAGTTTAAATCAAAACCTCGTTTTAATACAGAATGGGTTAATAAAAAAGCGCTAATCACTGCAAAAACAGGCGTGCCAAGCCGACCAATTTGACTCAAATATCCTGCGAGAATGGTCATATTATGGTTGTTTTCGCTATTCGTATATGAAACTGATAGATGAACACATACGATAAATAGTGTAGCAATAGATCTAATAATAGGTATTTCTTCAAAATACTTCAACATGCTCCCCCTTAATGAAAATAACACACATCAGCTAATTATAACTGATAGGCGCAGTTTAAACTAGAGTTGAAATTATTTTGGATTTAAATCGATTTTATGTATAAACTCTATAACTTTTAATTTTTGTTGAGTGACATAGGGATAGACATTGAAAAATGACTAGTTAATGATTTAGATATTCTTTTTTATTGTACATAAAGAGACTGAGACATTTATTTATGTCCCAGACTCCCAATTTATAACACGATTTAATATAAACTTTATGCTCCAATCAATTTTAGCATTATAAGTGCTTTGAATGGGGTTCCAATAAAACGGACAGCTCTGTTGTTAAAGTATCAATATCACATGGTTTTGATGCTTCAATCCACCATACAATAACGCCTACTACAGCTGATGATAAAAATTGGATTGTAATTTCATTATTTTCTTGATTCATGTTGTCGCGCATTTTCTTTGATAATGTTTGTTTAACTATATTAAGATCCGACCTTTTAAACAAAGTCTTTAAAATAGTGTACTGATCGTCAATGACATATAATATTTCACGTAATGCCTTTTCATTATCCTCTGATTTTGCCATGTAAAGATTGCATTGATTTACTGCTGCACTCAAAATAAAATCAATAGCATGGTCTAAAATGTCGTATTTATCTATGAAATTCAAATAAATGGTACCTCTATTTATATTGGCATGCTGAGCAATATCATTCATAGATATTTTATCAAAGTCTTTTTCTCTGATTAGTTCCACAAAACTACTAATAATCAGTTGTTGAGATTTTTCTTTACGTTTAACCATTTTAACTCCTTTTAACATCAACATTTTCAAGTATTTGTTCATTAAGCGTCAATAAAGTTGTATTGTTCATTGAGTTTAAAGTTTAGTGATGATAATTTCAAGTTATTGAACAATTGTTCAATAACTAAACTGGAGTGATAAGAATATGAAAATTTTAATATATGGTGCTGGTGTACAGGGTCAATTTTTGGCTCACGCACTAAATACCAAAGAAAATACTGTTACAATGTTGGCACGAGGGAAAAATTTAGAACAATTGAATCAAAAAGGACTAAAACTTAAACATTTATTACAAAGAAAGACGACAATTGAATATATACCAACGATCAACACACTTTCAGAACAGGATATATATGACGTGGTTTTTGTAACGATGAAGTATTCAGATTTTTATAATGTGGTTCCAACATTAGCTGAAAATAAAAGTCAAAATATTATCTTTGTTGGAAATAACATGAACCCTAAGTTACTTCAAAAAACATTAATGCAACAGAGTCATCATACTAAACATATCACATTCGGCTTTTTGATGACTGGTGGTTCAAGAGAAGATAACGATACTAAGATTTTAAGATTTAATGCTGGTGAACTCAAAGTGGGCAATATGTATGGAGATATTGCATTCGCACATGAACTAAACTCAATATTTAAAAATACGAAAATTAAATTAACATATGAGGCAAAATTTGAAGATTGGTTGATGTCACATGCTGCTTCAATTTTACCAATCAATATGCTTTTTATTCTAAAACAAAGTAAAAGACATCACACGAATGATTTAATAAAGGAAACAATACCTGCTTTTAATGAAATGTATCAATTGTTGGAACATCAAGGTCATCGTATTAGACCGAAAGCACAGACTATTATTTTTAAAAATTTTAAAGGTTTATCCTATATATTATTGAAAGTAGTTATGAACATTGGACTTATTGATCAAACACAAGGTTCATTTAAAGAGCTTGAAGCAATTTATAACGATATTAAAGTGCTAAATCAAGATACTGCCTTGACTACACGTCATCTAGATAATCTATTTGAGAAAAGTAAATCTGTCAGTGAAAACAACTAAAATCACCGAAGCTAAAATGAAATGTATCCTAAGGTAACGTATGCTACTTCACTATTCTAAAACACACTCTTAGTAGTATTCGAAAATATAGCAAGTAAAAAAGGTAGTATAGAAAAATAAAGTCTAACCCTGCCAATCTATTTCAGATATTGCAGGGTTAGACTTTATTTTATATTTTTGATTACTTCTTGACGAAGTTTGCCTCTTAATTCTGCCATGGTATTAAGGTGATATTTTTTATAATCTCCTGAATCAATTCTGAAAGCATGTACTCCTAAAATTTCATTTTTGCTATTTAAAATTGATCCACCAGAAGACCCTGGTTCAGCCATCATTTGATAATAACCCATTGGATTTACATTTCGAGCCATGAGTGAATATTTACCTTTTGAATGATACATAGTACCCATTGGATCTTTTTTATATTTTCCAGTTGGTAAACCGTAATGATATAAGTGAATAGGTGTATTGGATTTGATATTTGTAATCGATTTTTCAGGAGCAATTTTACGTATCTTCATATATTTTGAAATATCTTCATTTGTATACACTAAAGCAACATCGCCATATTGTAACATTTTGACACCAGTTACTTGGAGAGAGCGCGCCACTTTTGAACCTTCTTGTAATAAGTTTATTCTTAAATTTTGTGTTGATGAAGGTGTCATCGGTTTATGTGCTTGTTGATTATTGATGACATGGTTCGCTGTTATTATTGTATGTTTGCCAATTGCAGTTCCAGTGCCATAAGTTAACGCTTTTGCTGTAGGATTCCAATTGAATACAGTTGCAATATTAGCTGCTTTTGCATTTGTATGTTCTAAAGTAACGCCTTTATTACCTGAAGCTTTCATAATTTTTAATGCATCATTGATACCAGAAGCACTGGTTGTTTGACCGAAGTCTCGAACATTATCACTACCAGGTATCTTGGATGACCATCGTTTTGGCGCTTGATTATAGTAGTTAGGGTTTGTCTGTTTTTTTTTGCTTGATTTTGGCGTAACTTTTAAACTTTTAGATGCCTTTGCTTTTTTTATTTGTGTGTTTGATGGTTTGTTTTTTACAGTTGCTGATAATATTTGTGGTTTTTGAATTTTAGTTTGATTGTGTTTTGGTGATGGTTCCACTGGACTTTTCTTAAACTTCGTTACTTTACTAGAAGTTAATGGTACCTGCGGCTTCTTCGCTGTTACTTTGCTAGATTTTTGCCCGGTTTTATTAAGTTTAGTTGATTGAACTTGCGTTTTTACCTGCTTAAATTGTCTTGGTAAAGTATATTTTTTTTTCTTTTTACTTTTGATTGCTTTCACATTAGTATTTGTATTATTTTTGGTTATTGTATTCGATTGTACGAGTGTTTTGTGGTTTTGTATGGATTGTGTTATTGTTTGTAGTTTTTTAGACTTTAGTATCTGTGATGCAGGTTGTGCTTTTTGATTTACAGCTTTTTTAGAAGATGAATAAATACTATTGTTTTTAACGATATTTTTGGCAACTTGTTTCTTATTGTTATGGTCCAATAAGTTATTTTGATTAAATTTGGTATCCTTTGTTTGAATTGAATTGTTTTTAGTTAATTTATAGTTGGCTGCATGGTACTCATTAGTAGTCGTTTCAGCTGCTTGTAATTTAGTCATATGAAATGTCATTATGAATACAATTGCCATTAATAATGATATAAAGTGGTAAACATATTTATATAAACTTTTGTTCACTTAACCTGTCCCCTTACTGTTATTTGTGTAAAAAGTTAACGCTAACGTATTTATTCAATATTATATACATGTGCTATTTAGTATAGCAATATATTTTTCAAGTAAAAACAAAGAAAATTTTTAAAGTTTTAGATTCACGGTATTTTTTAATAATAAAAATAATGATATATCAGAGATTAGGAGGATGAAATATGCAAAAGAGAAATGATTTTATAGTTAAATTATTAGAAAAAGCATCGATCCAAAACGGAATGCGCGTACTGGACGTAGGTTGCGCTACGGGCGAGGTTACTCAAATTGTTGCCAATAAAGTTGGTGACCAAGGTGAAGTGATTGGTGTGGATATGAACCAAGATATGCTTCATATGGCTGAGGAAAATAAACAATTTGAGAATGTAAAATATATTAAAGGTGATATTTATAATTTGCCTAAAGACATTGGCAAGTTTGATGCAATTGTGGGTAGAAGCGTTTTGATGTATTTACCAGGTGCATATGAAGCTTTAAATGTATTGAAAGGTCATTTGAAACCTAATGGTATATTCTGTTTTCAAGAAAGTGATGCTATTAATAGCGGTGTAGGCGCAGATAATTTACCAATGCATCAAAAAGCGATTCAACTAGTATGGAAAACTGTAGAAAGTGAAGGTGGCGATATTCATATTGGTCAAAAACTTTATACATTATTTCAAAAAGTAGGCGTAGTGCCTGTAGAATTTATCGCAGAAGCAGTGATTCAAACCTCAGACGACAATGATTTGAAGTGGCTTATAGATATCATGGCTACCAGAATGAAAGAACGTCAGGTAGTTAAATCATCTTTTTCTATTGAACAATTTTTAAATGATCTAACAAATGAATCTGAAAAGCATCACAGTGCTTTTATAAGAGATATGGCATTTGGTATTTGCGGTAGAATTTAATAAATCAGCACTTTAAATGATAAATGACATGGAAAGTTTCTAAGAAAAATTAATAGCAACAGTGAGTATATTTGAAAAGTCTTTACAATAGATGAATGATAATAAGGAGCGGGGTCATTCACTGTAACTATAGGCTTATACAAGCGTTAGGTAACTATACGGTTTGTCTGAAGTTAGACTGAACATAGGATAATGTACAATAAAAAAGCTAATTTCATACAAGGTGAAATTAGCATGTAAGTTATCATTCCATAAAGTTGATCAAACAATTTTTCGACATTAATTTCTTGTTGCGAGTAATATACAATGTTATAAATATCTTTCTTTTCAATTAGGTGATTTTTCATGCGATGAAATCCTTTCATGATGTCCAATTTTAAGCAAAAACAGTAATACAATTAATAAAATAAATGATGGTAACCAAACAAAATTTAAATTCAATATGCTTAAATAAATACATAGCGCAAGAATAGGGAGACCTAAAGCATTTCCCAGGGAATAAATGTGTTTTACGGTATGGCTCGCATAGGTTGTAACAATCATTTTTCTGAAAATAATTCTAGCACCACCAAAGGTTAAACCGAATAGTAACATTAAAACTAATTTAAATAAGAGTATATCTTCTAATACATACCATGAGATAGTGATTACAATACTGAGGATGAATAATAAATGCATCCACTTATTTGAAATAAATTTACTAAATAGTACACCAATGACAGCCATGCCTATACCTAAAACACTGTCTAATAGCGCGACTTCATGAACTTCACCGCCTTTATAAGTTGTAAGCGTAGGTAGCATAAAGTTAATTGTTCCCAATATTGGCCACATCAGCATGCTCATAAAATAATGTATTAATTTTACATATGACTTGGGTGGAGGTGATTCGTTTATAGAGGTAAGATGCATCATCTTATTTCTACTTCTAATTGCTAAGCAAAGAATTAGGTAGGCTAAACAGATAAAACGGTATAATGCAGTAATTATTAAATAATTAGTCATGATGCGCATCACTACAATCAAAAATTTTAGATGCGAGTTCATTGGCTTTATGAATATGTTTGAAAGTTTTTGTAGTCGATAATTCAGGCCAGCTAAACTGCACAAGTCCTTCACGACTGCTCCAATTTTCAGGATCGGTTACATTGTCTCCAATCCCCTTTAATAAATTTACTTTTTTTATTTCAGAATCATTGGCTATATCAGGATAGTTAATATTTTGTATCTTACCTTTTTTAGCTTTCATAAAAGCGATAGCAGACGTACGTTTTGGTGTGAATATATCTGCTGATTTAACTTTATTATTAATGTACATAGAAATATGGAGTTGATAAGGATTCATATCATAAGCATTTTCAACTAAGTCCATTATAGCGTCACCACCAGGTCTAGCAGCAGCTTCTATGACATAGAGTTGGTCGCCTTTGATTTTTATTTCCACATGAGCAACGCCTCGCGTAATACCTAAAGTCTGACACGTGCGGATTGCAAGGTTTTTAATATCTTCATTTTTATATCTGTGACTTGGGACTAAATGACCCATTTCAGTAAACCATGGTCTGGGAGATAAATATTTTTCAGTAACTGTAATGACCTCATAGAAATGATGACCACACAACACTTTAACTGAAACTTCGTCATCACTATCAATAAATGTTTCAATCAGAAATTTATTTTTAAACACATGAAAGGTATCAGCATAAGTCTCCATAATTTGTTTCGATTTTCTATAGGCATCCATGCATTCTTTTTCGTTATTTGCTAAGTAAACCCCACCACTGCCTCCAAAATCCATTGGTTTTATAATTACTGGGAAAGTAAATTCTTTGATACATTCTTTCAATTCTGTTGCATCATTAAATTGTATCGACTTTGCTGTAGGAATGTTTGCTTTTTCAAATAAGGATTTCATGATGTGCTTGTTTCTGCAAGCTTTAATAACCTTTGGTTCAAGGTAAGGCAAACTGTAGTCTCGATTTAATTGATTAGCTACTTCTAATGTCCAATCATTTAAAGGGACGATGCTTTTTGGTTCGTACCCCTGAATTTGATAATATGCTATCTCTTTCTTTATCTCTTCATAGCTTAAAGGATTGGCATCAATGCAAAAATCAAAATACGCATTGTACTTATATTTTGCATTTTGAATTGTTGTCCATATTTGAAAATCACCGATTGCTTTGCCACCAGCGTAAGCACGTTCTCTTAAAAACTGATCTACACCTAATAACAATAGATATTCTGTCATATGAGCCTCCTAATTTTTATGTAATGATTAATATATAAAAATAATACTATATAAAATTATATTTGGAATATAGTTGGAATGAATTTTGGGAAATATGAATTTTATTAATTTGAGTATTTTGAATTGGTTTGAGAGAAGTGTAATGAAATTCGAAGCATGATTAAGAAGATTGGAAATATAAAAAAAGACTAATTCGCTCAAGCGAATTAGTCTTTTTACAATTAAGAGTGAAGGTCGTTCTAAACTCTCAATTGAAGCCCTACAATTGTTAGTTGTTTTTAATATTCGATATTCGGTGCTTTATTCACGTGTTTTTGATAACGTTTTAAAGCGTAAAAACCGATAGCGCCGATTACTGAAACTACTAATAGTTTTTTCATTTTTTTCACAATCCTTTAAAATTATTATGCATTAAACTACTATTTACTATAATAGTTTAGGTTTAAGCTTTTAGAAGTTTGTTGACGTGTACGTCTCATTAAATCAGGATCTTCAATTAATGATTGACCATAAGATGGAATCATTTTTTTGATTTTTGGTGTCCATTCTGATTTATATTCAGGGAAGTTTTTCTCTAATACTTCTAATGCAACTGATACTGAAGTAGAAGCCCCTGGAGATTCACCTAATAATGCAATTACAGTATGATCTTCAGAATTAACCACTTCTGTACCGAATTGGATAAAGCCTTTACCGTTTTCAGGTGTATCTTTGATTACTTGAACACGTTTACCAGCATTGTATAATTGCCAGTCTTCGTCACGTGCTTCTGGGTAGAATGTACGAAGATGGTTCATAGTACCTTCTTTAGTCATCAAGATTTGATCAATTGAATATTTAATTAATGGTAAGTTTTTAACTGCTGATGCTAATAAAGTTGTGATGTTATATGGTTTAACAGATTTAAATAAATCTAAATTAGAACCTTGTTTAAGGAATTTAGGTCCAATACTAGCGAATGGTCCAAATAGTAATGTACGTTCACCATCAATATAACGTGTATCTAAGTGAGGTACAGTCATTGGTGGTGTACCTTGAGGTTCTTTACCGTATACTTTAGCATCGTGTGCTTGTATAACATCTGGATTTGTACAGATTAAGAATTGACCAGTGATTGGGAATCCACCTAAGTGTTTACTTTCAGGAATTCCTGTTTTTTGTAATAGTGGAATTGCGCCACCACCTGCACCAATAAATACATAATCAGCTAGTTGTGTTTTTACACTACCACTGTTACGTTGACGTACTTTAACTTCCCATTTACCGTCTTTACGTTGGTTAAAGTCCATTACTTCGTGGTTGTATTGAACATCTACATTAGGTTCTTTTTCTAAGTTTTTGGCCATTTTACGAGTAAGTTCACCAAAGTTTACGTCAGAACCTTCATCAATTTTACTAGCTGCCATAATGTCACCTGCACTATGACCTTGCATCATTAATGGAATCCATTTTCTCATTTCTTCAATATCTTCTGTATATTCAATATTGTCGAACATTGGGAATTCTTTCATAGCTTCATAACGATCTTTTAAAAATTGAACGTTATTTTTACCTCTTACAAAGCTAATGTGTGGTAGCGGACGAATAAATTCTTCAGGGTTACTGATTGTTTTGTTTTGAACTAAATGACTCCAAAATTGTTTTGATAATTCAAATTGTTCATTAATCTCTTTCGCTTGCTCAATGTTAATTGAACCATCTGGTTGTCTAACTGTATAATTCAATTCACATAAAGCAGCGTGTCCTGTACCAGCGTTATGACGCTCGTGAGAACTTTCATCACCTGGACGATCTAAACGCTCGTATAATTTAATATCCCATTCTGGTGCTAATTCATTAATCATTGTACCGAATGTAGTACTTAATACCCCAGCGCCGATTATTACAACGCTTTTTGACTCTTTGTTAGTAGCCATTATCTAATCACCTTTCCTTATCTCAACTTGCAACTATAGTATAATACTAAATCACCTATCATTAAAATACATATTTTTTATAGGTGCCATTCTAATATGGAATCTTTTTTATTTCTACTATTAAAACATAGAGAGAAATAAATTTTTTAAATATCTTTTTTGTTATTCGATTGATGTATAACTTCATTTAAACAGAAAATTTACAAACATTCCATAATATAGCATTGCTAATTAAATATAGAAAAATTATAGTTCTATGTAATTTTACCCCGATCAATCCTCAACAAACAAAAATATTAAAATATATGTACATTTATTTGTGCACGTACGCGTGTAAGTATTAAATAGGAGAGTTTAATTTTTCAAGTATCAATATATGAGCAACTGGAAAGATAATAGCTATTTTAAAAACCTCGTTTATAATAGTTATCCATATACACGCAAATTATCCAACTTTCACATGTTCTAGCCATTACTTTTTTCTATGGGTTGTATAGATAATATGTATTTTATTTATATGTTGCAGCGTTTTATAATTAGTATGTAATCAATTTACAGCGCAAATCATTCGTTATGACATGCCATGGTATAGGAACAAATGTGAACGGCGCTAATTTAGAGTATTAAATATAAATTTTTCATAATAATATAATGAGATTAAATTTTTAATACATTGTTAAGTGAATAATTTAAATTGTTTGCAATGATTAATGTTTTTTTGCATTAAATGTTGAAAGGAAATGAATGTAAAATGGCTGACAAAAATTATACAGCAGCAAATATGGTAATAAATACTTTGAAAAATAATGGTGTGGAATATGTATTCGGTATCCCAGGTGCTAAAATCGACTATTTATTCAATGCACTTGAAGATGATGGCCCAGAACTTATTGTAACGCGTCATGAGCAAAACGCGGCAATGATGGCACAAGGTATTGGACGCTTAACAGGTAAACCAGGTGTTGCCTTAGTAACAAGTGGCCCAGGGGTAAGTAATTTAACGACTGGACTTTTAACAGCGACATCAGAAGGAGACCCTGTATTAGCATTAGGTGGCCAAGTTAAACGTAACGATTTATTACGTCTAACACACCAAAGTATTGATAATGCAGCATTATTAAAATCTTCAACAAAATATAGTGAAGAAGTTCAAGATCCAGAGTCATTATCAGAAGTTATGACAAATGCGATGAGAACTGCAACTTCAGGTAAAAATGGCGCAAGTTTCATAAGCATACCGCAAGATGTTATTTCTGCACCGGTTGAATCACAAGCGATTGCACTTTGCCAAAAACCTAGCTTAGGTGTGCCAAGTGAACAAAATGTTAATGAAGTAATTAAAGCGATTAAAAACGCGAAATTCCCTGTATTATTAGCAGGTATGAGAAGTTCAAGTTCAGACGAAACAAATGCAATCCGTAAATTAGTTGAAAAAACAAATTTACCAGTTGTAGAAACATTCCAAGGTGCGGGTGTGATTAGTCGTGAACTAGAATCCCATTTCTTTGGTCGTGTTGGTTTATTCCGTAACCAAGTCGGTGACGAATTATTAAGAAAAAGTGACCTCGTGGTTACGATTGGTTATGATCCAATTGAATATGAAGCGAGCAATTGGAATAAAGAATTAGATACTAAAATTATTAATATAGATGAAATTCAAGCGGAAATTACAAATCATATGCAACCAGCAAAAGAATTGGTTGGTAATATTGCTGGCACAATCGAACTTATTTCTGACAAAGTCGATGAACCTTTTATCAGTCAAAAACATTTAGACGAATTAGAAACTTTAAGAGCGCATATACTTGAATCAACTGGTATCAAACCAACACATGAAGATGGCGTGTTACACCCAGTTGAAGTCATTGAGTCAATGCAAAAAGTATTATCAGATGATACAACAGTAACTGTAGACGTAGGTAGTCACTATATTTGGATGGCACGTAAATTTAGAAGTTACAATCCAAGACACTTGCTATTCAGTAATGGTATGCAAACGCTAGGTGTTGCGTTACCATGGGCTATATCAGCTGCTTTAGTACGTCCTAATACACAAGTTGTATCCGTTGCTGGTGATGGTGGTTTCTTATTCTCAGCACAAGACTTAGAAACAGCTGTACGTAAAAATCTTAATATCATTCAATTAATTTGGAATGACGGTAAATATAACATGGTTGAATTCCAAGAAGAAATGAAATATGAACGTAGTTCAGGCGTAGACTTTGGTTCAGTAGACTTCGTTAAATATGCTGAATCATTTGGTGCTAAAGGCTTACGTGTAACAAATCAAGAAGAATTAGAAGCGGCAATTAAAGAGGGATACGAAACTGAAGGACCAGTATTAATTGATATCCCAGTGAATTACAAAGATAATGTCAAACTTTCAACAAATATGTTACCTGACACTTTTAACTAATATCGAATCAAACGGCGAAAATGATTAATTATTTATCAAAATAGGAGTGAATAAAGTTATGACTAACGTACTATATCAACACGGCACACTAGGTACATTGATGGCAGGCCTTTTACAAGGTACTGCTTCAATCAATAATTTATTAGAACATGGAGACATTGGTATTGCGACTTTAACAGGTTCAGATGGTGAAGTGATTATCGTTGATGGTAAAGCTTATCATGCCAATGAACATAAAGAATTTGTAGAATTGAAAGGTGACGAATTATCACCATATGCAACCGTATCAAGATTTACACCTGATAAAACGTATAGCACGAGCAATAAATCTTCAACAGAAGTTTATGATGAAGTTAAAGAAAAAATGTTAAGTGAAAATTTATTCTCTGCTGTTAAAATTTCAGGAACATTTAAAAAAATGCATGTACGTATGATGCCAGGACAAGAGCCACCATATACAAGATTGATTAACTCAGCGAATAGACAACCTGAACAAATTGAAGAAAATATCAAAGGTTCTATTGTAGGCTTCTTTACACCAGAATTATTCCATGGCATTGGTTCAGCAGGTTTCCATGTTCATTTCGCTAATGATGACCGTAATTTTGGCGGACACGTATTGGATTTTGAAGTTTCAGATGTTACGGTAGAAATTCAAAACTTTGAAACATTTGAACAACATTTTGCAGTCGATGATGAAGCATTTACAAATACAGATATTGACTACAAAGATATTGCAAAAGAAATAAGACAAGCAGAATAAAGGAGTAGCGAGCAAATATGTTAGTTGAAAGTTTTAACCCTTTTAATAATTTGCTACTTTCAAGTATTGTAGCCGCAATACCAATTATATTATTTTTATTATGTTTGACTGTATTTAAAATGAAAGGTGTTTATGCAGCAATTACAACGTTAATCGTTACAATAATTGTTGCTATGGCTTTCTTTAAATTACCAGGAAGTATTGCAGGCGGCGCTACTTTAGAGGGCTTTTATCAAGGGATTATCCCAATAGGCTTTATTGTAATCATGGCAGTTTGGTTATATAAAATTGCTACAAAAAGCGGCCAATTTGCTATTGTGCAAGATAGTATCGCGAGTGTCTCAAGGGACCAACGTGTTCAATTATTATTGATTGGCTTTGTATTTAATGGATTTTTAGAAGGTGCTGCAGGCTTTGGCGTACCTATTGCCATTTGTGCGGTACTATTAACACAATTAGGTTTTAAACCTTTGCAAGCTGCGATGTACTGTTTAGTAGCTAATGCAGCAGCAGGTGCTTATGGTGCGGTAGGTATACCGATTGCTATCGTGGATACTTTGAATTTGCCAGGTGGTGTAACAACATCTCAAGTAGCGTTAATTGGTAATTTAACGTTAGGCTTTATTAGTTTCGTTGTGCCATTTTTATTAATGTATATTATGGATGGCTTTAAAGGTGTGAAAGAAACTTTCCCTGCTACTTTAGTTGTGGCAGTTACTTTCACAGTTTTACAAGTGCTTATTGCAGCTTTTGCTGGACCAGAGTTGGCTGATATTATCCCTGGCCTTGTAGCAATGATTGCATTAGCATTGTTCTCAAGAAAATGGCAACCTAAAAATATTTTCAGAATTAATAAAGATGAAAAAGCAGATGCCGTGCCTAAACATTCTATTGGACACATCACTTATGCATGGAGCCCGTTTATCATTTTAACGATTGTTGTGATGATCTGGAGCTTACCAGCATTTAAAGGTTTATTTGAAAAAGGTGGTGCCCTAAGTGCACTTGTTGTGAACTTTAATGTACCGGGTACGATGAATGCTGTGACTAATAAACCGAATGAACTGACATTCAATTTCTTTGCTCAAACAGGTACAGCGATTTTAATTACAGCGATCATTACAATTATTATTGCGAAAAATATGAGCTTTAAAACGGCTGGTCATTTACTGGGTCTCACAGTTAAAGAATTATGGATTTCAGTGTTAACCATTTGTTTCATTTTAGCAGTATCTAAAATTACAACATATGGTGGATTAAGTAATGCTATGGGACAAGGCATATCTAAAACAGGCGCTGCCTTCCCATTATTGTCACCACTACTTGGTTGGATTGGTGTATTTATGACGGGATCCGTCGTAAACAATAATTCATTGTTTGCGCCAATTCAAGCCTCTGTTGCTGAACAAATTGGTACAAAAGGTTCATTACTTGTTGCAGCTAATGTCGCTGGTGGTGTAACTGCTAAGATTGTATCACCACAATCTATAGCTATCGCTACAGCAGCAGTTAATAAAGTAGGTAAAGAATCAGAACTGATGAAAATGGCAATGCGTTTCAGTATCGGATTGTTAATTCTCGTTTGTATTTGGACATTTATTTGTAGTTTATTTATTTCATAAAATGAATTTGAAAAGACCGAAATTAAAGCATATCATGCTCGCTACTTATCTATATGAGCATGTATGATAAGTTAAAAAGTTAGTGGAAATACCGCATAGATTATTTCCTGGAAAATATTTATTATAAAACCAATTAAAAAACACTAAAGTCGATGGCGTTTTGTCATACGACTTTAGTGTTTTTTGTGTTCCTCAAAGTTTTGCTGTATATAAAGTATTATTTATGCTAAAGGTTCCCCAATCAATTCTATACACATTTTCAATTTTATTTGGATAAAAATGCTAACTGCGATATACCAACTCTAACTAGAAAATTTGTGTTAGTTATCGCTTTTTAAAATTAAATATAGGTGTGGCTAGCAGTGGTTTAGTTAAATTGTTTAAGTGTTAAGTCAATGAATTGATCACTTGCTTTTGTTAAATTTTCTAATTTGTTATAACCAATCACTACTGTGTTTGTAAATGATTGATTTAATTCAACGTAAATGGCGTCACTATTATGTTCAGTAGAACTACTTGGTATAAATGTGAGGACGCCTGTAGAAATTGCAAGGCGGTGGACATTGTCTACGTTTGAAGTTTCTAAAATAATATTAAGGTAAATGTTGTATGTTTCTAGAACTTTATTGATGATCTGTTTAAGTCCGTATCTATCTTTTAGAATGATAAAGTGGTCGTGAGATATGAGTGACATGATTTCATTGGAATTTAATTCATTTTGTTGGATTCTTTTATATAAATGGTGCTGAGGTGGCACAACTAAATATATCGGTTCCGTATAGATTTGAGTGTATTGAATATTTTTATTCCATAATGTTAGTGTATTTAGACATAAATCGACTTTACCCTCTAGTACTTGTTTTTCAATGTCTTAGGAATTACCTTCGATTAAGTTAATTTTAATATTAGGAAAAAGATTCATAAATTTAGGCAGAATTTTATGTAGTATATGGAACGCTAATGTAGGTGTAACACCTATATTTAAAAAACCGGAATTCAAGTTTGAAATATTAGTGATTTTTCGCGTTACATCATGATAAAGTCGCTCTTGTTCTTGTAGATATTTATAATAAAGTTGGCCTTCGGGCGTAAAGGTAATGGGATGTTTTTTACGATTAAAAATAATGATGTTCCACTCAGCTTCAATATTTTTGATAAAACTACTGAGATAGGGCTGGGAAACATAGAGTTTATTGGCTGCCTTGGTTATTGTTCCTTCATTGATGATCGTTTCAATATATTTATAGTTACGGTTAATAAGGCTCCCTCCTTAATGACATAAGTAATTACTTATATGTTATATATACTAAAAACTATTTTACATTTAGTCAATATGAGCAGACAATATATATGTTGCGTTTAATTTTTAAGGGGAAGGCACTGTAACTAGAAAAGAAGTCAATTTTTTATGGAAAATAGTACAATAGATATGGAACGAATTTGGACAAAAAATTTCACGATGAATTTTGTAGTTAACTTTTTGGTTAATTTGAATATGTATTTACTGATTGTTTTAATTGCAGGCTATGCGCAGTCTCAATTTAATACCTCAGATAGTTCGGCTGGACTGGTAGCAGGTTTATTTATAGTCGGGTCACTGATGGGTAGATTTGTTATGGGGAAATATATCAATAGTTTAGGACCTAGAAAGGTACTCTTAATTGGAACTGTATTATTTACAATTACCAGTGTTTTTTATTTTGTAGAATCTTCATTATTATTTTTAATTATTGTTAGAATCATTAATGGATTTTCATTTGGGATTTGTACAACTTCAACTGGATCAATAGCAGGGTATATAACACCGGAAACTAAAAAAGGTGAAGGTATCAGCTTTTTAGTTTGAGTATGGTGCTTGGTGCAGTCATTGGCCCATTTTTAGGTTTATTGTTAATGCAACAATATTCAATAGAAGTCATCTTTGGACTTAATCTTGTATTGAGTTTTATTTCATTGATTTTGGCAATATTTATGAAAGTACCTTTTAAAACAATTGCTAGAACAGCAGAGGATAAAGGGTTTAAGGTTTCAGATTTTATCGCGAAAGAAGCCATTCCAATTGCCATTATCGTGTTTATAGCTGGTCTTTCTTATTCTTCTATTCTTAATTATATTAAAGTTTTTGCGCAAGAGAGAGACTTAATTACAGCTTCAAGTTACTTTTTCGTTGTCTATGCAATCGTCTCAATTTTTTCAAGACCAGTTTGTGGTAGATTAATGGATGCAAAAATGAAAATATAGTTATATACACTAGTATTATATTTCAGGCTATCTATTTCTTAGTTATTGCATTTTCACATTCAGCATGGATGTTATTAATTGGTGGTGCTTTATTAGGATTAGGTTATGGTAATATCACGTCTACGTCTCAATCGGTATCTGTCAAAGTCGTACCAAAAGAAAAAATTGCGCGAGCAACCTCAACATTCTTTATCGGTTTAGATTTAGGCTTAGGATTTGGGCCCTATATACTAGGTTTGTTTACTAATCAGATCGGGTTAGGCAATATGTATATAGTAATGGCTGTATTATTAATTGTCACTTTCTTTATCTATCACTTCATACATGGTAGAAAAGTGAGTGTGTCAAAAGCATAATCATGCCCCTCGTGAAATATTGAATCCATTTTCAAGAATTTGAATTATTTAATTAACATATGCCCCTTTCAATGATGGCACATATAAGTGCAAACTTGAGAGGGGATTTTTATATATTTTAAATGGTTACACATAATACAGCTGCTAACAAATTGATTAAAGCCTGAGCATCTATTTATGTTATACAAGCGCAATCAGTTTACGATATGTACAAAGCTGTAATTTTAGTTGTTTAGTTGGTACACTGAATATACCGTAGTTGTTAATACAAATACATAAAAATTATAAGATAAATGAAAGGAGGTTGTTTATGTTTTTAGCATGGAATGAAATAAAGCGTAACAAATTGAAATTTAGTCTGATTATCGGTGTCTTAATTATGATTAGTTATTTGCTGTTCCTATTATCAGGTTTGGCAAGTGGTTTAATGAATATGAATAGAGAAGGTATTGATAAATGGCAAGCAGACGCCATCATTTTAAACAAAGATGCGAATCAAACGGTTGAACAATCAATGTTTGATAAAAAGGATGTTGTAGATACATATAAAAAACAAACAACGCTAAAGCAATCCGGTGTCATTGTATCTAATGGAGATAATGAAGAAAATGCATTAATGTTCGGTGTTACAGATGATTCTTTTCTCTTACCGAATATGATTGATGGAAAGAAATTTAATGCAGATAATGAAGTCGTTGCTGATGAAACGTTAAAAGAAAAAGGATTTAAACTAGGTGATACATTATCGCTATCACAATCCGACGAAAAGTTAAAAATAGTTGGGTTTAGTGAAAGTGCTAAATATAATGCTTCTCCGGTACTTTTTTCAAATAACAAAACCATTCAAAATATTAATCCGTCATTAACTGAAGATAAGACGAATGCGGTTGTTGTAAAAGATAAAGATTGGCAGTCTAAAGATTTAAATCATAATTTAGAAGCGATTGGTATCGAAAGTTTCGTTAAAACTTACCAGGTTATACAGCGCAAAACTTAACGTTAAACTTTATGATTTCATTTTTATTTATCATCTCTGCTACAGTTATTGGCATCTTTTTATATGTTATTACATTACAAAAAACGAATTTATTTGGTGTATTAAAAGCACAAGGCTTTTCAAATGGTTATTTAGCCAAAGTAGTGTTGTCGCAAACGTTTATCATTGCCTTGATTGGTACGGTCATTGGACTGGTATTGACCTTAATTACAGGAGCGTTCTTGCCGAGTGCGGTACCGATTAAATTTAGCGCCACAACATTATTAATTTATGGGGTTGTCCTTATCGCTGTTTCATTAATAGGTAGTCTATTCTCCATATTAACGATAAGAAAAGTTGATCCACTGAAAGCGATAGGGTAAATGAGGAGTGTATAACAAATGCTAGAATTTAAAAATGTCACGAAATATTTCCAAGATGGAAACCAAAAAATAGAAGCTGTGAAGCCTACCTCACTAAAATTTAATCAAACTGAACTCATTGCAATTATAGGACCTTCAGGATCTGGGAAAAGTACTTTCCTAACTATGGCGGGCGCACTTCAAACACCAACGTCTGGAGAGATTCTCATTAATGGTAAGGAAGTCTCCCAGATGTCTCAGAAAGCATTAGCAAACACACGGATGCAGGAGATTGGCTTTATACTTCAAGCAACTAACTTGGTGCCTTTTTTAACGGTGAAACAGCAGTTTAAATTATTGGCTAAACAAAAGAAAGATGTATTAAGTCAAACTGAATACAAGCAGTTGATGTCACAACTCAATCTCGAAGCAATTGAAAATAAACTGCCGAGTGAAATTTCTGGTGGGCAAAAGCAGCGTGTAGCCATTGCTAAAGCGCTATATACACAACCTTCGATTATTTTAGCGGATGAACCAACGGCTTCGCTTGATACACAAAATGCGATGGAAGTCATGGAAATTTTAAAAGCACAAACATCAGAAAAAAATAAAACGTGTATTGTGGTTACACATGATGAACGACTTACATCCTATTGTGACAAGGTTTATCATATGGAAGATGGCGTGTTAACACAGACTTAAATAACGGTTTAATATGGGTACGGTGATATTAAATTATTGTGATGAAAGTTAAAGTTATAATCTCTAAATAAGGGGATGAGCATAATCAAACATAGGCATGAAATGGAATTGTTATGGAAAGCATATAAATATGAGGTCATGTGGCATAGTCAACAAAGCTATAATGAGATTAGAGAAATGCTTAAAGGGCAATGTGAATATAGAGATGTTGAAGAAGCAATTGATCATGCACTGTCCATACAGCCTAGCAAAGGTTCGGTAATCAATACATTTAGCCATATATGGGGTTATTTTAAAAAGTTTTGTAGCGCCTCAGAGAAAGCATTATTTAAAAAGCTGAAGGCACAATACTTACTAGATCGAATCGATACACATACGCTCATTTTCTTTATCTATTGTATGACAAGATATTATGATGTTACGTATCTCAAGGAATCCACATTAATCAAAAATTTTTCAATCGCAAATAGATCATTTAAATAGGATGATTTGCTAACGCGATGGTTGATTCAAGTTTATGATATACGCTGTGTGATTTAGTCGATGGTATGGGCGATAATTTTAATGTCATTACAATATAAAGTTTCTTAATCATAACGGTTGGTGCATATGAAGCATCAATCGTTATTTTTGTTTTAAATTTAAAAAAAGTTGTTTCATATGCGGTTTATATAACTAATTGACTCTATAATAATGGAATGGTAATATTATCCCTATTAATCAAATCGGAATAATAAGTGTGTGGAGGGATAAAGATGAAAAGAATGAAATTAGGATATTTTTTAACTGGTTTTGGTCACCATGTTGCGAGTAGTAGACACCCAGATGCATTAGAACGTGGGGGTATGAATTTAACGAAAACCATTGAACAAGCAAAAACGTTAGAGCAAGCTAAATTTGATTTTCTATTTGTGTCTGATAGTTTATATCTTGATAACAAGACGCATCCAGATATGTTTACGATGTTTGAGCCAATTTCTTTAATGTCTATTGTAGCTAGAGAAACTCAAAATCTTGGATTGATTGTGACAGGATCTACTTCATTTTCAGAACCATTTAGCCTTGCGAGAATCTTTTCGTCTTTAGATCATTACAGCAATGGCAGAGCGGGTTGGAATATTGTTACATCAGGTATTAATCATACAGCGAAGAATTTTAATGGCACTACGAATGCAAATCATGATTTACGCTATGATCAAGCCGAAGAATTTGTGAATATTTCTAAGCAATTATGGGATTCTTGGCGTGGCGTTAATACGGAACATCTTCATGCTGCAGGAGGCTTTTTTAGTGAAAAAGAGCCAGAACCAATTAATTATCAGGGGGAATTTTACAGTGTAAAAGGCCCATTAAATATTGAAGCATCACCTCAAGGTTATCCATTACTTGTACAAGCAGGTTCTTCAGAAAAAGGTACAGAATTTGCGTCGAAACATGCAGAAGTTGTATTTACAGCGCAAAATGATATCAACGATGCAATCACGTTTGCACATAATTTGAAAAATAAAGTTGAACAAAAGCACGGAAATGCACATGAAATTGTTATTATGCCAGGTATTTTTCCATTTATTGGAGAAACACGCGAGGCAGCGGAAGCGCAATTCCAAGAATTACAAGATCTCATTGTGCCAGAGATGGGAATAGAGTTATTATCTTCTTATTTAGGTGATACAGATTTAAGTCATTACGATTTAAATACACCGTTTGAAAATATTGAAGTAGAAAAAGGAAACAATATACAAAGTCGTGTAGACTTAATCAAAGATACAGCGAAGAAGAATGAATATACTTTAGAAGATGTAATGAAGCACGTTGCTGGTGCAAGAGGGCATCATATCGTCGTTGGTACTGCTGAAGATGTAGCGGATAGAATGGAAGCATGGTTTACAAGTGGTGCAGCAGATGGATTCAATATTATGCCACCGCTCAATCCGACGCAGTTTGATTTATTTGTCGATAAAGTGATTCCGATTTTAAAAGAAAGAGGTTTGATTCAAGCGGCTTATAGTGAAGGGACTTTACGTGAAAAGTTGGGATTAAATCAAAAAATACATAGTTAATATGTATAGATAAAAAGCTAGAAAAAGTGACGACATCGCATCCATTTCGATATTAATTAGAAGGTTTTTGCATATAAAAAAAATAAACAAAAAGAGAACGCACCGTTTAAAAGCGCGTTCTCTTTTTTATATGTGCAAACGCAACATATAGCCTTTAGTCAACTTCATTAATCACGAATCGCGTTAACTACATCAACCATGTCATCGTGAATAACAACATCTGCATCTCGATCATAGGGCGTTGCATCCTTATTAATGATAATAAGGTGTTGACCTTCAAAATAAGAAATGAGACCTGCTGCAGGTTGAACTACAAGAGAGGAACCTAAGACGACTAAGGTGTCAGCTTCTTGAATTTTTTGAATCGCATTAGAAATAGTCTGTTGATCTAACATTTCACCGTAAAGTACAATATCGGGTCTGATTGGACTACCACATGTTTCGCAATGGCGTAGATGCTTTGCCATCACTGTGGCTTTATCATATTTATGTTCGCATTGGATACAATAGAAGCGGTTTAAGGTTCCATGAAGTTCGTCAACATTCGCGCTTCCAGCATCTGTATGCAGTCCATCGATATTTTGAGTAATAACACCTAATGAACGTTGATGGTGTTCAAGTTGAGCAATCCATTCGTGTACGACATTAGGTTGCTTGTCTGCCAATAGTAGGCGCTTATGATAAAAATCAACAAATCCTTCTGGATCATTTTGTAAGTATTCAGCGCTTAGTAAATATTCTGGAGCGTAGCCTTCCTTTGAAATCTCATCAAACAAGCCGCCCATAGATCGAAAATCAGGCACGCCACTTGCGACAGAGACGCCAGCACCTGTGAAAAATGTAATCTGATTCGCATCTTTAATAATCTTTTTTAAGTGTTCAATATTTTGATTCATTTATCTCACTCCATTGGAAATTTTAAATAATATGATGCAAATACGAGTAATATGCGTTGCGCTTTTAATATAATTTTAAATTTTAGAAAGTATTTTAGCAAATATAAGAGAATTTAAATGATGTTCAAAAGAGGTTCGTCAGATACAAGACAATTTTATGAAGCATGCTTTATAATGGGTTTAAAACGAGAACCGAGGTTATTTTAGTGAAGAAATTGTGGATTTGGGGAGCAAGTATCATAGCGATAGTTATTGTAGTAGGGATTGTGATGGCAGTCTTTGTAAGTCAAAAGCCATCAAAACATGTAACACACTCAAAATTCGTGAATCATCCGATACCTACATTATTTTTACATGGGTATGGTGGCAGTGCCAATTCAGAGAAGTTCCTGGTGCAACAAGCTGAAAACAAAGGCGTCACTCACGATGTCATCACCGCAGTGGTATCTGAAAATGGTAACGTCACGTTTAAAGGTCAGTTAAACAAAAATGCCATCAATCCTATAGTGAAAGTTGAATTGGAAAATAATAAAGACGGTGACTACGATAAAAATGCAAAATGGTTTAAAAATGTTCTGGTAGCCCTACAAAAGGAATATCAATTCAAACAATTCAATTTTGTAGGTCACTCTATGGGAAATTTATCATTTGCGACGTATATGCTGAATTATGGTAACGATGCCTCTCTACCACGTTTGAATAAACAAGTAAATATTGCGGGGACATTTAATGGTGTCTTAAATATGAATGAACAAGTTAACGAAATCAGTGTGGATAAAGAAGGGAAACCAAGTCGCATGAATCCACCGTATCAGCAATTGCGTGAATTGAAAGCAATTTATCAAGGCAAACAGATTAAAGTGTTGAATATTTATGGTGATCTTGAAGACGGCACGCACTCTGACGGTCGTGTATCGAACAGTTCTTCAAAGTCATTGAAATATTTATTGAGTAGTAGTCCGGAAAGTTATCAAGAATCAAAATATCATGGTAAGCAGGCACAACATAGCCAATTACACGAGAATAGAGATGTCGCTAATGAAATTATTAAGTATTTATGGGGAACGTCATAAAATTAAACATTTAAGGGTTAGAATTGAAAATTTATAAAGCGTGAATTGGTTTATTGTTATGGATAAATTATACAGTATAAAAGACCTGGAAATGCATGGAAAGTGCGTTGCCTAGGTCTTTTATATTTTGTCGTATTATCATTGTTAAGCTTCAAAGTAGAGATAGCGAGGTCGAAGTGTTTAACTTTTCATTATGTCGTGAAAGGTGTTCACGTAATGTATTTTTATGTTTAGGCTGTGTAATGAGTTGGTTGCTATTAGCTTAGCAACATATTTAATATAAGTTGTTAAGGATCAGACAATTTTATTGTTCTGAGCCTATGTTCGGGTCAGTAATGATTTGCATTAACTTAGAAACTTCGGAAATTAATGTTTCTTGGTATGGTGAGTCTGCACTGAGGTATAAATCGATAAGGCGCACCATGCCGTTACTAATAAATGTAAGGTATACATAGTCATCTATTTTTGATTTAAGCCTTCTTCATAAGGAATTTTTTTCTCGAATTCTTTTTCCATAAAAGTACGCAAATTTTTCTTATATTTATCAGAATATTGGATACTGAAAAGTTTTGTGAAAAACGCTTTGTTTTCTTCAAAAAACGCAAACCAAATTTTAACACCCTGTTGCATACCGAGTTCTTTTTTGGCTTCACAAATTTCTTCGAGCGCTTCGAATTTTTTATCGACAATACGGTCTAATAAGTCATATTTATCAATATAATGTAGATAAAATGTTTTTCTCCCGATTTGCGCGTGTTCTGTAATATCTTTTACTGTAATTTTATCAAAATCTTTCTGTTCAAAAAGCTCATAAAAACTATCATTAATGGTCTTTCTTGTTTTTACAATACGTCAATCCATCGTGATTACACCTTTCTTATAACCCACTTTCAATAAAATAAGTATTATTTCTCAAATTGTACTACTTATGAATTGTATAATTGATTCTATTTGTTATGATTCAATTATACGCACATGATACATAATTAGTTGTCAAAAATCTTTTTATTGGGAAATATTATTGTGATAATTTATGCATAATACATTTATTATTAAACAAATTTCTTGAACAATAATTACTCTAGCTAATAAATTAAATATTAGTAAAGAATAATTTGATTTAAAAAGGCGTCATAGGGATGTCTGATCACAAGGAGAAGAAAGTGCTTCAAGAATTAAACGATTTTATAAAACATTATATCAGTCGCTAGGAGATGCTCACTTCAATGTTATCATTATAGTGTTTTACACAAAATCATATTTTAAATAATTGCTTTTAATATATAAAGGGCAAACAAGCTTATATACAAATGACGCACCTCAATTTAAAAGTGGTTAGTCTTTTTTATTGGATATATCTTTCGTAAAACACCAATTTAAGGTAGAAAACAACTAAAAAATAATTTAATATTAATCTAAGGAATAATATGACCTGGCTTATATATTATAGAGATGCATACGGACACATATACCTTAAGTAATGAATCATTGTGGAGGTTTGTAATGTCAACAGAGATTAAGGGAATTACATTTTTTACAGATAATTTAGTGGATACATCATCGCATGCTTGTAATACATTCAACGTCAATCCAACATACAAGGAACTCTTTTTTGATAATAATGTTTATACCATGTCGAGTGCGCAAGGAAAATTCAGGTTGTCAAATAACCACCCATTAAAAGTAGCAAATTATGCACAAATTGAACAATATGCAATATTTTTTGTAGGAAATGTGTTTCATACTATGGGTGCTTTTAGTTCAACGAATAGTCAATTACCAGCTAATACAATCGTTGGTCGCTATAGCTCAATCGCTGCTCAAGTTAGAAGAATGGCTGGCAATCACCCGATGGAACGTTTTACAACGTCAATGTTAACTTACAGTAAAAATACTTGTGCATTTAATGACTATCTTGATGCGGCAGGCGTTGAATTCGATCATCGCCCCTCAACAGTCGGTGGCATGGAACCGATAGTTATTGGGAATGATGTATGGATTGGACAAGATGTATTGTTTTCTTCAAAAGGTATCGCTGTCGGTGATGGTGCGATAGTAGCAGCTGGTTCAGTGATTACCAAAAATGTGCCACCTTATGCAATTGTGGGTGGTAATCCCGCTAAAGTAATAAGATATCGATTTGAAGCACATATTATTGAAAGATTACTTAAATTAAAATGGTGGCAATATGGATTTGCAGATTTCAAAGGCGTAACTGCAGACGATTCGATTGAGGTATTTTTAGAAAAAGTAGAAAAACTTGTGTCTACAAATCAAATTCAGCCATTTCGTCCTACAACCATATCAGTAAAAGACTTTTTAGATATTGAAAAAAGTTCAGAGGAATAATTTCAAATGTAATATATGATTTAGGTTTGAAAATTGAAAAAGATAATATACTAGCTATATCTGCAGACCCATATGGATTAGGCCTTGATTACTGGAAAAAAGAAGAATATTATGAATTATCTAGAATGACTAATTTAGTAAACAAAATTGAAGACTATACAAAAATGTATAAGAAAACACTTATATTAAATGTGGGAAACAGTGTATTAGCAGACTGTAGTAATCAATTAGAAAATGATTTATCCAAGTATATAACAACAAAAAATAATATGATAGAAATAGAAAATAAAGATTTGAATTACTCAAATGAGAAATTCAGTCAATTTAATAGAGATGTTTTGAATTCATATAGCAACGTAAAAAAGAAAATTGATGAAGAGAGAAAAAAATATATTAATGAATTGAGTAATATAACAAGTCCAAAAGAATTTAATACATTTTTTGAATTACATATAGGTGATGATTTTTACTTATTAATTGAAAAAATGATAGAAATAGTAAAAGAAGAAATAGAACATTTGCTAAATGTACAGCAATCAGTAGTATTGGATATAAATAAAACTACTAAAGCATATGAAGATAAAAAAAATAAAATATTAGAATTAAGTGGATCATTAGGTGGTAAATTTTCTAAGTCAATTAAATTTATTCCTGTAGATAAATTGAGAAATGGAATTAAAATATTTAGTGATACAACGAAATTACCAATTAAATTTAAATCTTGGGGAATAGTTAATCTATCTAAGCGTTTGAAATTTGGTGGTGCATTTATAGGGACGGGTATAGAAGCATTTGAAACATATGATGCTACAAACAAGAAAGCTAAATTCGATAGTTTTATAAATGAAAGAATAAAAGAGCTATCTAGCTTTTTTAAAGAAATAAACTCACTTTTAACTTATGAAAAATATGAAAGTGATTACTTTCCTACTATTGCTGAATTTAAGAAAAATAAAGAGCAAAAAGAAGAATTTATAAGTAATCAAGAAGAGGAAATTGAAATTTTACAAAATATTTATAGTGAACTAATAAGTTTTAGGAAAACATTAAATTAAAAACGCCAAATAACATATCATTTGTATAGTAAAGTAATTACTTTACTAAAAATAACTAGAAAAATATATTTAAGCCGCCATTGGTTGGCGGCTTAAATACGTTATGATGCTTTTGTTGTACACATTAAATTTAGTATTCTATACTAAATAAATATTAAATAAGCGGGAAAATAGCAAAAATGCATTTCTAGGAGGCATTCCATTGAAACAAGCTACAGAGTTAGCGCAATTATTGAAATCCTTAGATGGACAAAAATATGGTGCATATAAACGATTGAAAGGTGCGTATCAGTTTAAGCAATTTCGTTTAGCTATTGATCATGCACAAGTGGATCCTTATGCACCACCTTCTAAAATGAGAGTCATTATGAATCGCGAAACTGCAAATATTCCAAGAGACTTACTAGATTCAAAAAATAAAGTGATTGCAGTATCAGATTTCTTAACGCGAGCGTTTAGAGAAAGTCTCGAATCATTCAAGCATAGTGAAAAAGATTCGAAAAGTGTCAAAAATATCTTTATAGATCATTGTGGTCAAGAGATTTTAGAGCGAACGGCAGTGGTCATTAATAAACATGACATCGACGTGCGACTTGAAGTTAGTTTACCTGCAGCTGGTAGAAAAATCTTAGGAAAAGTTGCAGCGCATATACTGATAGATACGCTACCAAAAATTGTAGCTGATGCATTACTTTATCAAAATATGAATCAGTCTGAACTAAAGAATCAGGTTACACTAATTTTAGATCAAGTGTTTATTCGTGAAGAACTTGAGCGTAGACAACTTGTATCATTTGTTGCAAATGGCGCGATATTGCCACGTAAAAGTGGGGTTTCGGATAAACCATTATCGGGTGCTGTTGCGTTTCATAGTCCTGAAAGTGTAGAAGTAAACTTATCATTGCCTAGTGGGAAGACGATTTCTGGTATGGGGATTCCAAAAGGCATTACGTTAATTGTAGGCGGAGGTTTCCATGGTAAGTCAACGATACTCGAAGCGTTAGAACGCGGCGTATATAATCATATTGATAATGACGGTAGAGAATATGTTATTACATCTCACGACGCAATGAAAATACGAGCAGAAGATGGACGTCATATTGAAAAAGTGAACATCAGTCCATTTATTAATAATTTACCGGGAAATAAAGACACACATCAATTTTCCACTGAAAATGCGAGTGGAAGTACATCACAAGCGACTAATGTGATGGAAGTGTTAGAAGCAGACACATCGCTATTACTCATTGATGAAGACACCTCTGCAACGAATTTCATGATTAGAGATAGCCGTATGCAACAATTGATTGCACCTGAAAAAGAGCCTATTACACCGTTTGCGAGTAAGGTGAAATCACTGTATGAAGATTATGATGTTTCCACTATTTTAATCGTAGGGGGTTCAGGGGATTATTTTGAAGCGGCAGATCATGTGTTGATGATGGATGAGTATGTACTGAATGATGTTACAGAAAATGCTAAAAAGATAGCTGCATCAGATGAAAGTGATAAACAGATAAATGCAAAACAACCATTTGGTGATATATCGAATAGAATCCCATTAAAATCCAGCTTCTCTAAAAAGGGAAAAGAAGATCGTTTTAAAGTGAAAGGCCGCTATTCCATTTTATATGGTAAGGAACTGATTGATATATCAGGACTAGAACAGCTTGTCGATCATAGTCAAACACAATGTTTAGCAGAAATGGTGGATTATTATAAAACACATCTTCTAAATGAACACGATACAGTATCTCAAGCTGCGGATAAACTTTATGACTTTATAGAAGTACACGGTCTTGATGCTATTTCATCATTTAAAGACCATCCAGGTAATCTAGCCAAACCAAGAAAACAAGAATTCTGCGCGATGTTAAATCGTTATCGCGGATTAAAAGTGAAAAATAAATAGTAAGATATAAAAGAGAGCAATCATTGGTTATTAAACTCCAATGATTGCTCTCTTTTTATATGTAGATATTGAATTTATTGTGTTATTTATCCAATGTGAATACCATTTTTTGAATGATTATAATACAAAAATTAAAAGTAATGAGTAGTGTACGATAGAGACATAACTTATTATAAAATTGGGATAGGGAATTATTAGAAACTAGATAATTTATAATTCAAATTTGTTTGTAAATGTGAAGGAGTAACATGAATATAAGTATTTTAATAGCTGTTTTATGTATCTTAATATCTACTATATGTTCCATTTATATTCTAAAAACTAAGAATTTATCTATTATTGCATCTATAGAAATAAAGAAGGTACCACGTAATAAAGTGAATACATTAATATCTTTGTTTGTAACTTGTTTAATGATTAGTACGTGTTTTATATCAAGCGCAATAATATTTATGGATTATAATTTTTGCGGATCGCTGATTTTACTTGGATGGGGTTTAATAACAATTTTTGTATTTTATGTCTATTATCTCAAAATAAAATTAAAATGATCATTATAAAAGACATCAATCGTCGGATACTAAAATCTGAGTTGATGTCTTTTTAAATATGGCGATACATAGAAACACCAAATCAAGTTTCGTACACCTGAATTAGTGATAAATAAAAAATAACATTTACGACAAAGGAGTGGGAGTAATGGCAACAGAATCAGATCAAGGGTGTGTCAAATGTGGACATACTGAAATTGAAGAAGGCACGCTTTCAGCTACAGGTTCAGGGTTATCTAAAGTGTTTGATTTGCAACATAATAATTTTACTACAATCACATGTAAAAATTGTGGTTATACAGAATTTTATAAAGCAGATAAAAATCGAACAACAGATATTATCGATTTGTTCTTTGGAGGATAGTAAATATAAAAAGTGCTTAAACGATAGACAAACTGTATAAGATTTAACCCGAGTAGCACTATTTCACCTAATGTAAGAACGCATGATTATGAGCGGAACTACGAAATCTTTTTCCCTAAATTTCTTATCCGCTCTTTTTTCATATAACATTTACTTCTATTTAATTTGAAATTAATACTCTTTTGTTAAGTTCGTGGTAATCAACATGAATACGCAATCTATAAAAATAGTTAGGAGTGGATTTAATTTATGAAAAAAAGGACCTCGAGTATCATATTTACTTTGTCAGCGGTTGGCGTATTTATCGGAACGCATCATGCCAGTGCCTCGGAACTAGAAGGACAGCAGAAAGAAGCGTTAGAACCAACTACAGATGAAACGCGTCAAAGTGATGAGACTATGTCACAATCACAAACTTCAGACAAACAGTTAGAAAGAGATACATATCCTAATAAAGAAGCTAATATAGATCAGAATAATACAATACATAATACAGATGACACAACGACACAGTCTCAAATAAATAATAATAAAAATTTTGATAAAGACAACTCAACTTCTGATAATGGAAAAGCGCCTCAAGCTAAAGCATTCACATCGAATCAACAAGATAAAAGTAATGAAACTTTAGCATCTTCTCAAAAACAACAAGAAGCGCCATCACAACTCAAATTAGAACAATATACAGACTCAAAAGCGCACCCGCAGTTACCTAGCCAATCAACATCTCATCAACATAACCCAGGAAATAATCAGCAAACTGAAACAGATAATACTGATAAAGTTATTGCAAAGGAACAACAGAAAAAGCAACAATCAGAGAACACACAAATAGAAGATAATCATCATGAGGCTCACAAAGAATTAGCAACTTCGGATAAACCAGAAAATACGGATATCAAAGATAAAAACAACCATCTAAGTCATCTCAACCGTCTTATCCAAATAATGACGAACGTACGAAACAAGAGCAAAATAATAAAGAAACAGTTTCAAATCAAACACAAAGCAATGAACATCGTTATGACATCATGACGATTGGCAAAGATAATACAGAAAAGAATTTAACTTGGTATCACGAATCTGAAGAACAAGGTTATGTAGAAATTGCAAAAGCAAATGACCGTGGAGATTTTTCAAATGCAAGACGAATTGAGGGACAAACACACCAAGGTAGCAACACGAAACGTTTAGTAAATAAAGATATACCGAATATGAATTATACTCAGGCCACGTTACCTAATTTAGAAGAAAATAAAGCATATATGTATCGTTTTTATAATGGAGAGAATGGAGAGAAATCGGCTATACGTCGTTTTGATACAAATAATAATGGAGAAACAAATTTTATAGCAGTAGCTGATCCTCAACTAGGGGCTTCCGGAGATTTAGCATCAGATAATGAAGGTTGGCAAAATACTGTAAATCAAATGGCACAATTAAATCAGGATCCTGACTTCTTAATGAGCTTGGGGGATCAAGTCAATCTACCTTGGGATGAAAAAGCGTATAGTGGTTTTATAGAAGCAAAAGGTATGGAGAATTTTACAGTGGTACCTACTTTAGGTAATCATGATCGCGCCAACAAAGCATATTCTGAACATTTTAATCTACCTAATTTACAAAATGGCGGTAAAAACTTTGCGAGTTCAGATTTTTATTTCACTCACAATGATACACTTTTTGTTAGTTTGAACTCTGAGAGTTTAGACTTTAAAGGTCATGAAGAAACTTTAAAACGTGCAATTGCGGATACTAAAGATCAAAATCCTAAATGGATTGTGGGACTTACGCATAGAAACCCTTATTCGGCAGGTAAGCATTCTGACAAATTAGCGTCCAAAATCAGACGCGATAAATTTGCACCGTTAATGGAAAAATATAATATCGATTTAGTACTAGGAGGACATGATCATTCTTATAGCCGTTCGCATGTGATGAAGGGGAAAGATGCACAAGTACAATGCGATGAAAATGGACAAGCACCACAAACGTACACGAATCCGGACGGCACAATTTATGTAACGTTAAATTCAGCTAGTGGCAGTAAATTCTATGAATTAGATGGTGAAAAGGATTATGCAGCCAAATCGATACAGGACAATCAACCAGCGTATACGAAAGTAAACATAACGAAAGATTATATAGAACTATTAACCTACCATGTGCCACAAGGTAACGAAAAACTTGGTGAACCAATTGATCGCGTTCGCATTAATAAAGATAATAAATAAAATACGTATCTGATTGATATCGTGAAAGGCATGTCTTCTATAAAAGACATCTTCAGGTAGGCATCGGGTTGTGTTCCTTCACTGTGACGGATGTTTAAAATGAAATGATTTCTAAATAGTATGATGAAAAGGTCTGAGACTATATATGTCTTAGAACTTTTTTCATAAACTCCGTAAAATCCATTGCTTTAAAAGAGAATGTACCCAGCTAATTGTGCACTTTAAAACGAAAGAAATACAGCTTTAATATAGTGAACTATACAAATTATTTAGAAAAAAGAATTTTACAATATAAGATAACTAACATAAGCTTAAATAGAATGAAAAATAGTCTGAATCGATAATCGATAAGGGGATGGATAAGAAATGAAGGGAAAATGGGTTTTAACGACATTACTTGCAAGTACATTAATCATCACTGGATGTTCAAATAGTAATGATAAAGGCAAAAATAAAGAAGATAATGATAAACAAACTGAACAAGCTAGTAAAAACAGTGGGGTGACATATCCTAAAGACGGCGTGAAGGGGATTTACGTCAGTGCAAATTCAACAAAAGGTGAAAAATTTGATGAATTAACTAAATTTATAGAAGATAGCGATTTGAATGCGATAGTTATTGATGTTAAAGATGATTCAGGAAATGTCACGATTAATTTTAATACAGGTAACAAAGAAATCGATAAACACACATTAGATATTGTCGACGCGAAGCCATTACTTAGCAAGATGAAATCAAAACATATTTACCCAATAGCTAGAATTGTTACTTTTAAGGATAAGAATTTAGCAGAAAGTCATCCTGAATGGTCATTCAAAAATGCAGATGGTACTGTTTGGGAAAGTGACGGTGGAGATAAATTTGTTAACCCATTTAAAAAAGAAGTATGGGATTACAATATCAATGTTTCAAAAGAAGCAGCTAAAGCTGGATTTAAAGATATTCAATATGATTATGTGAGATTTCCTGAAGCATTTGAAAATGTAGAGCACAGTTTAACTTACGATAAAGGAAAGTATAAAGATAGTGACTTAAGTGAAGTTGACCAACGTGTGGATACAATAACTCAATTTTTGAAAACTGCACGCAGAGATCTGAAACCGTATGGTGCTGAAATATCTGCTGATGTATTTGGTTATTCAGCAATGGTCGAAGAAGCGCCGGGTATTGGTCAAAGTTTCCCTAAAATTGCTGAAAACACGGATGCCATTTCATCTATGATCTATCCATCACATTGGAGTCCGGGTGACTTTGGCTATGACGCCCCTGACAAAGAGCCCTATGGTGCAGTTGATAAATATTTAGATAAAGAGACTGAAGTATTAAATAAATTAGGTAATAACAAACCTAAATCTCGTCCATGGTTACAAGACTTTACAGCGCAATATTTAGGTGAAGGCAATTATAAGACCTATGATAGTGAAGCTGTAGAAGATCAAGTAAAAGCATTGAAAGACCATGGTATCAATGAGTTCATACTATGGAATGCTGCCAATGATTATACAGAAGGTGTCGACTACACACCTAAAGCAGATAAAGAGAAGGTAAAAGCAAATAAAAAAGAATTAAAAGAAGAAACGAAGAAAGAAAAATAATGTGAGCGTTCATATAAGTTGAATGTTAAATATTATAACAATGAAAAAATGAGTCCGGAACATAAATAAATGTTTCGGATTCTTTTTGTTTAAATGTGAAAATAAAAAGAATCATTAGAATTAAAATTTAATTAATTACCGAGTGATGAAAAAATAAATACTACATTCTACTTTTAATATTGTATAATATGAAATATATTTATATAATTAAAATCGAAAGAGGAGCACTGTATTTTATGATTAGAATTTTAATTCCATGTTTTAATGAGGCATCAGTGCTAGAACAAACATATGCCAAATTAACTGAAATTATGCAACGAGATAGTATCAGCAACAATTATAAATATGAATTGCTTTTTATAGATGATGGAAGTAAAGATCGCACACTAGCCATTATTAAAACATTAGCACAGCGAGATCATGCGGTAAAGTTCATATCATTTTCAAGAAATTTCGGAAAAGAATCTGCAATGTATGCTGGATTATGTGCGAGTACTGAAGCGGAAGCATTAGTTATATTAGATGGTGACTTGCAGCACCCGCCAACCCTTATTCCACAGATGATTGCTCATTATAGAGAAGGTGAAGATCAGGTTGTGGCAAAAAGAGATAGAACAGGTGAAAACGTCATTCGCAAGACTGTATCTCAATTATATTATGCAGTAATTAATAAAATTGTAGATGTGGATTTAGAAGACGGCGTAGGGGATTTTAGATTATTGAGCCAACGTGCGATCAGAGAAGTAGTGAACTTAGGAGAATACAATAGATTTTCTAAAGGTTTATTTGCTTGGATTGGATTTGAACCTAAAGTAATTGAATATGAAAATGTTGTGCGTGCCGATGGTGAGTCTAAGTGGACGTTTAATTCTTTATTGAATTATGGCATAGATGGTCTCATTTCATTTAATAATAAACCGTTACGTGCCATTTTATACTTTGGTTTATTTGTGTGCGCGATGAGTTTCCTTTATATATTATTTAATTTTATTTATACAGTCAGTTATGGTGTTTCGACGCCAGGTTATTTCACAACGATTGTCGCAGTATTATTTTTAGGTGGTGTTCAGTTAACATCATTAGGGGTCATTGGAGAATACATAGGCAGAATTTATTATGAAGTAAAACAACGACCGCTCTATATCATACGCCAAACCAATTTAAGTGATTGCGAGGTGGACTGAAATGAGAGCTTTACATATAAATAAAATCCATCTAATACTTACAGGATTATTTATTTTTTATATACTAATTGCTATTTTTACGCCATTAACCCATGATGACTGGGACTGGTATAGTCAATATGGTATTCAAATGTTGAAAGAACATTTTGCTAATTTAAACGGCCGTTATCTTGGTAATTTGTTTGAAATTGTAGCAGTTCGATTTGACTGGTTTAGGTGGTTGGCGTATGCCGTCTTTAGCATGTTGATCATATGGGTCATCAGTCAATTTGTTAAACATAAACAGACTTCTATCATTTGTTTAGCGGCATTTATTTTAATGGTGACAATGCCAAATGAAATCTATAAACAAACGTATGGCTGGTTTGCAGGATTTTATAATTATGTACCAGCAACGCTGTGTGTATTATTTATTCTATGGTTTATTGTAACGGTACTATTTTACCGGAACAGTCATAAACCAAGTAGGAATATCATTTTTTATTGCGCGTGTTTTGGTGGTCAATTTTTCATTGAAAATGCGACATTATTTAATACATTAATCATAGCAATCGCACTTGTATTACATATATATTTCTATAAAAAAGTGCATCCTAAATTTGTTGTAGGATGGTTCATTTCTGCTTTAGGGACAATCATTATGTTTTTGAATCCGAACTATCGCAAAATATTTTTTGAAGGTAGCGATTATCAACAGGTCTCTAGTGATACGGGTATCGTTGATAAAGTTTATAAAACGGTAACAACCACATTGCCGGATTGGATTTTCTTTAATCAAATTGTGATTATTACGATAATCGTTGGTATCTTACTTGTTATGTTGTATAAAACACGACAAATGACGAAAACATATACAAGTAGATATTGGTTCATTGTATGTGGCTTAACGCTATTACCGATATATTATTTTTTTATTTTTAAACAATTTGAATTACAACATTTTCACATGATTACACTTACTAATATTTTAAATACTATGGTATGTTTTATCTTTTTGTGTGCATTGATCTTGGCTATCCATACGGTCATATCTCAAAAGGAAGTTCGATATACGCTTTACTTATTAATCGCGTCAATCATACTTGTGTGTGGTCCTTTAATCATCGTATCACCCATAGGTCCACGTAATTTTTACACAGTATATGCAATTTATGTTGTCATATTATTAATTTTACTTGCGCAACTGGAAGTGTTTAACAGGAAATCAGAAAAGTGGATTACTGGATTAGCTATCTTTTGTGCAGTGATGTATTTAGGGGTATTCTACAATATTCACGCTGCAAATGAAGTAAGAATTAGTCAGCTAAAAGAAGCCGTTCACGCAGATTCTAAGCAAAGAATTTATAGTATGGAAAAATTACCTTTTGAACATTATTTACATCATGCCACACCAACAAGTGCTAAGTATCAAACGTTATTTAATGAATATGAAGGCTTACCAAAAGATACGAAAGTGAAGTATGTGCCCTATGGCAGTATTAGTAACCAAAAACAATCAAAATAATATTGTTTTTAAGTACAACAAACAAAAGAAAAAGCTTTTATCCGATTTTTCTGAAAATAAGTTTGTAATACGTCGCCAAAGATGGTTAATTAAAGGCATACTTTAAATAAGAGGCATGTAGCAGTAGTACTTGGGATTTATGTGGTTTAACTGAGCAACAAGTGCATGTAGCAGTAGTGTTGACACAATCGCATTTGGACGTGTTACTTCAAATTTGGGGCTAATCATCTACGTTTTAGATGATTAGATAGAGAGACAGTTATTTATGTATTGGACAATGGATTTGTTATAATTTGATTGTAGAAATTATAAAAAGAAGGTATTTATATGAGTGAAAAAGAAATTGAAGATCATGAACTTGAGCAATTGAATAAGGAAATTGAAGCAGAATTAAACGCATATGACGCTGATAAAGAATTCCAAAAAGAAAAGAAACAATTTTTAACGCTTACATTTATTTGTAAATTGATTATTGTGTTGTTAATGCTAATGGGGTTAGTGAAGTTATTTATATAGAGTCATAGACAAATGCATATAGAGGTGAAATAGGTGACAATCTATAATATTAATTTTGGGATTGGCTGGGCGAGTAGTGGTGTGGAATATGCACAACGTTATAGAGCGCAGTTATTGAGAAAATGTAATGAAACGATAAAATTTGTGTTTTTAGATTTTATTAAGAATGAAAACATTCAAACATTGACTGAAAATATAGGATTTAAAAATGAGGAAATCATCTGGCTGTATCAGTATTTTACAGATATTAAAATAGCACCTACAAGTGTGACTGTAGATGAAATTATCAAACCATTGTATTCAGAAATCACTAAAGTTGAAGATCAAGGTAAAACTCGAAAAATCCATTTTAATCACAATAGTAATTATTTAGTATGTTATTTAAAAAATGAAGATAGTGATGTTGTAGATAGAGTGGAATACATTTCTAGAGGCAAGTTGCTTAGGAGAGACTATTACTCTTATGTACGCGTTTTGTCTGAGTACTTTGCACCTGAGGATAATTCGGCCAAATTATATATGAGGTCCTTTTATAATGAGGATGGATCCATTGCATATAACGAATATGTTAATGATGAGGAAAGTATGTTTGTTTTTGAGGATAATATTCTGTACGGTAAGCAAGCATTAATAGCTTATTTTTTAGAAAAATTGCATTTAACAGATAAAGATATGTTGATTGTAGATCGCTCAAAAGATATTGGACAAACGGTTTTGCAAAATAAAGGATCAGCACGCTTAGGAGTTGTGATTCATGCTGAACATTATAATGAATCGATAACAAATGATACATACATATTATGGAATAATCATTACGAATATGTGTTTATGAATGCACATGAGATTGATTTCTTTATTACAGCAACGGATATTCAAAATCAGTTGTTAGCACAACAATTTGAAAAAAATTATCATAGGAAGCCTAAAATTTATACAATTCCTGTAGGTAGTTTAAGTGCGTTAGTGAAGCCAAATCGTAGAAAACCTTACTCAATCATTACAGCCTCAAGGCTAGCGACTGAAAAACATGTCGACTGGTTAGTAAAAGCCGTATTGAAAACGAAAGCATCTGTTCCTGAAATAACATTTGATATCTATGGCGAAGGTGGCCAAAGACAATTATTAAGTAAACTAATTCAAGAAAATCATGCTGAAGATTATATCACATTAAAAGGACATGTTAATTTAAATCAAGTTTATCAAGATTATGAACTTTTCTTATCGGGTTCAACTAGCGAAGGTTTCGGTCTTACATTAATGGAGGCTATCGGTTCAGGTTTAGGTATGATTGGTTTTGATGTGAACTATGGTAACCCAACGTTTATTAAGCATCAAAAAAATGGTTATTTAATACCGATTGATTTAAATGAGGATAAAGAATCTGAAATTATAGATCACCTTGCTGAAGGTATTGTTAATTATTTCGATAATGACACAAGCCGATTTAATCAAGCTTCATATGAAATCGCTGAAAACTTTACCCAACCGGTTGTCGTACAAAAATGGAACAATTTGATTAGTGAGGTGCTATATGATTAATTTATTTGATGTTTTTGATAAAAAAGCCATTATCTTATATAAATCTTTTAAACATGTTGGTAAGCAACGCAAAACAATCGTTATTGAAGAAAATGGATTTTTACCAGATGATATATTAACACCTTACGCTTTTTTCGCGAATAATCCTGAAACAACTTCACAACCTTTATTTTTTAATGAAGTACCGATTCCAAGATTTTGGACGATAGAAGGTAATAATAATACTGCCTTTATCAAAAATTTGGATGAGGTGAAAGCGAGAATTATTTATAAAGCAAATTATAAACATAGAATTGTTGAACGTGTAGAATGGTTAAATAAACGCGGGCATACGCAATACATAGATTATTACAATAAAGTAGGTAAGCGATACGCACAAGTGGTATTGGACGCAAACTCACAAAAATGCATTTTGAAAAGGTATTTTAACTATAATAATGAAGTAATGATGGTAGAAAATTTTGTGACTAATGACATCATGTTAACTTGGAAAAACAAAGTCTATTTCTTCCATTCAAAGATACAGTTTGTCAATTTTTACTTAGAAGTTGCGCAGCTTGAGTCTGAAAACTTTATGATTAATTCACTATCGATTTCTTCTGCCGTATTAAATGGTTTGTCTGAATCTGGAAACGACTCTATTTTTTGGCAGGGAGATATTACGCCTGAAATTATGAAACATATGGAAAATGCACTGGCAAAAGAAAAACGAAATTTTAAAATTATTTTGCCTAGTCCTTCAGCGTATGAAAAAGTAATAGAGCTCATAGATGAACAATATAAAAATCGTATCTTCCAATCAGGATATGTTTATAGATTTGTGAAAGAGAATCGTCATTCTAATCAGGTATTAACTTTGACAAATTCAGACCAAATCCCGCATTTAGAAGAAATCGTACAAGCCCATCCAAATCTAGAGTTTCATGTTGCAGCTTTAACAGAAATGTCTATGAAGTTATTAAGCCTCAATAAATATGACAATGTAAATTTATATCCAAATGCCAAAAGGCAAAAATTTATTTCGTTATATAAATCATGTGATATTTATTTAGATATAAATAAAGGTAATGAAATATTAGATGCTGTAAGAGCGGCGTTTGATTACAATTTAGTCATCTTAGGATACAACGAGACATCTCACAATAAGGATGTTACGCCAGAGAACAATCTTTTTGAGGAAGCACAATTTGAGATATTAAGTAGTATATTGAGGGATATTGTTGCTGAACCATCTCATTTAGATCAAAGGTTGAGACAACAATGGCAACAAGCAGGTTCAATCAGCAAAGCTGAATTTATCCGTTCATTAGCGCAATAATTCATTTTATTACAGAACATAAAATTTTAAATAGGTTACCAATACCAGGAGATATAAAGGTATTGGTAACCATTTTTTTATTTATTTTTCTCTAGTATCACTTGTTTATAATCATTTATATCAATACGTCTCCAAATTTGCTTTTTAATGTCTTGAATATGTTGCATTTTATTCATATTACTCGCCATGTTTTTAGGTTGATACTGTTCCCATTTTTCTAATTGTTTAAATAGTGTGTGTAGAGATCTCATAAAAATAACCGCCTTTTTAATTTTTATAAATAAAATAGCCCTTCTTAGATAAGAAGAGCTTCCACACAACTTCCCATCTTTCAACTCAATCGTCATACTGAGTTGTTGGATTTAGCACATCGCATATGACTGCTGTTGCTGGAGTTTCATAGGGCCAAGTCCCTCCACTCACTCTTAATAAGAGAACTATTTTATTTAAACATCATTATAGCAAATGAATGTAAAATGACAAACAAAGTCATACAATACACTATTTTCTTCGGCGTGCGTATTTATAGTAATTGATGAATATTAATACTAAATTGACCATACCAATGATTAAACCTGTTAATAATGAGAAAAATGCGAGAATAACTAGAAACCAGGGTTCTTGTAACACACCATCTTGAGAGACATGTGAAGGTGAACTTGTGAAAAGCAATGCGGATACTATAGCAATTAAGATAAATATCATACTTAATATACTTAAGCGAATGCGTTTCACAAACTTCGTATCATTAACTAATTTATCCTTTACCACAGTATTACCTAAGATTAAATCATCCAGAGATAAATTAAAGGTTTTGGCAATTTCTACTATCATTTCAATATCCGGTAAGTAACGATTATTCTCCCTTGCAGATACAGTTTGTCGTGAAATATTTAATTGATTGGCAAATTGTTCTTGGGTCAGTTGATTTTCTTTTCGAATCATTTTAATTTGAGTGCCAAAATTCATATGTTAAATGTGCTCCTTTTAAATCGTATTTTGTTTATAAAAAGTGTGGTTAAGCGAACGCTAGTGATACTTTACATGCTCCGCAAGTTCACCTAGCGCGCATATTTTAAAATGCTAGCAATGCTTTCTTTTAAATAAAATAAGCTTATTCAATAATAGATGACATCAAGTAAATTTAAAAATTTAGGAGGCATAATAAGTTTATGAATAAAAAGTTATTTTTTGCAAGTATTATAAGTATTGTTTTAGGTGCATCGTTAGGGATTAGTTTTCTTTTAATTCCAAGTTATGTAAATGAAAATGGCATATTGAAAGAGCCTTAGTATTTAGTAGAATCTGGATTTTCATTTGTCATTATTAGAGGTTTACTCATGTTTTTTGCAATAGGTGGTTATTTATGTCACTATTTTGAAAATAAGATTCATAAATAGAGTGGTTTGAAATAGGAAATAGGCTGAGGCATGTTTAATGTTACAGCCTATTTTTTGAGCTTATGGTTCAAAACGTAGGGATTTTATATGGTAAATACATTCAAAACAGATGAATTATTATAAATTTGCACGATATTTGTTATACTAATTGTAAGCGCTTACTAAAAATATTTAGACGCTTTAGTATAAATCGTTTTTAAAAGGAGAATGCACATGAATGGTAAAGTGATGATGGTGACTGGTGGAAGTAGTGGCATGGGCAAAGCAATGGCGCAAAAATTTGCTGAAGCGGGTGCAAAAGTGGTTATAACGGGTCGCTCATTGGAACGGTTAGAAGCGGCAAAAGAAGAAATAGAACAATATGAAGGACAAATTCTTTGCATAGATATGGATGTGCGAGATCCTGAAAGAGTGCAATATACAGTGGATAAAACGGTTGAAACGTTTGGCAAAATAGATGGTTTGGTTAATAATGCAGCAGGTAACTTTCTATGTGCAGCTGAAGATTTATCATATAATGGATGGCATTCTGTCATTGATATTGTCCTTAATGGGACATGGCACTGTACACAAGCTGTAGGAAAAGAATGGATTAAAAATGGTCAACGTGGACGTATTATTAATATGGTTGCGACTTATGCATGGAGAGCTGGTATAGGTGTGATACATTCTGCAAGTGCAAAAGCAGGCGTGTTATCAATGACTCGAACACTGGCTGTTGAATGGGGATCTAAATATGGCATTAATGTCAATGCAATTGCCCCAGGGCCAATCGATAATACAGGTGGATCGGGAAAGCTAAGTTTATCAGAAGAAGCAAAACAACAAACGCTGGATAGTGTCCCACTTGGAAGGATGGGTCAACCTGAAGAAATCGCAGGTTTGGCAAAATTCTTAATGTCAGAGGATGCGAGTTATATTAATGGTGCATGTATGACAATGGATGGTGGACAATGGCTGAATCAAAATCCATTTTAAAGTATTATAAAAACTTTAATAAAGATAATCGGTGTGCAATGTATGTAGAGAGAAGACTGACTGATGTCTAAAGGGTGTCTAATCGCTTTAGAATTGGAATCATGACAATCTCATTTTATGAGTTTACTTGGATTGCTTTAAATAGACAACGCCACAAGACTAAATTGAATATAGATCAGTTGTTAATGCCAATATTAGAATCATACCAGCAGTTTATAGCCACAGAAAATAGAGTATTTAAGGTTCATATACCTCAAAATATTCAACCTTTTGTTCAAGATCAAAATGCATTAGAGCGTATTATTACTAATTTTATAGATAATGCACTTAAATTCTCAAACGCGCACACAACCATTACAATTGACGTTTATGAGAAAAATCAAGGTATGTTAGCCATTTCAGTAAAAGATGAGGGCATTGGTATAAAAGAAACGCATTTGAATTATATCTTTAATAGAACATATAGAGTGGAGAATTCAAGAAATCAAGCAACAGGTGGTTCAGGGCTGGGATTATATATTGCAGCAAACTTAGTTGAATAAATAGGTGGGTCTATTAGTGTGGATAGTGTATTTAAAAAAGGTACAACGATGACGCTGAGTTTTCCTTTGAACTAAAATGTACTAATACAATAGTAGTTAATTAATAAAAGATATGTTGAGGTGTAATAACAACATATCTTTTATTTTTATAAGGCGAGATTTCTTTATTAACCATTGAAAAACATGTATAGTTGTCGCAAAAATTACATAAATATTACAAGGTTTTATGGCTTAATTAAGTAACTCATGACTTTCATGACAGTTTTGAGTGGGTGTTTATGGTATATAAAATCCTATGGCGCGTGTCATTAGGATGTAAAAAAGTAAGGGGGTATTTTAATTTCGTTGTAACCTACATGCTATGTATGGATGTTATAGTGTTATTTGTGAGTCAGTTGAAAAAGTAAATTATCTATTTAAGGTAATTGAAATTCAACATTAAATCTTAAAAATAATAAAATCTAAAAATTATCTTCTGGGAGGATTATTAATAATGAAAAAAACAGTAGTAGCATCAACATTAGCAGTAGGACTTGGCGTAACAGGAATCGCAGCAGGAAATTCAGCAGACGCTTCAGAACAAGGCGTTGACAAAGCACAATTAGCACAACAAGCTCAAAGTAATTCAGAATCATTAAATGCAGCACCAGTTCAAGACGGTGCTTACGACATTAACTTTAACTATAATAATACTGACTATAGTTTCCAATCAGATGGTCAATATTGGACTTGGAGCTATGGACAAGGTTCAACTAATGCACCAGCACAAGAAACTGCTGAGCAACCACAACAAGTTGAACAACCACAACAAACTGAGCAAGCTTCAACTGAACAACCAGCACAAGAAGCTGCACCACAAACTGAAGAAACACAACAACCACAACAAGAAGCAACTACACAAACTACTTCAAGCTCAAATGAATCAACTTCAAATGAGTCTAGTTCAAGTGAAGCTTCAGAAGGTTCATCAGTAAATGTTAACTCTCATTTACAAGCAATCGCGCAACGTGAATCAGGCGGCGACCTTAAAGCTGTTAACCCATCATCAGGTGCAGCAGGTAAATATCAATTCTTACAAAGCACATGGGATTCAGTAGCACCATCTGAATATCAAGGTGTATCACCAACAGAAGCACCTGAAGCAGTACAAGACGCAGCAGCGCAAAAACTTTATGATACAGAAGGCGCTTCACAATGGGTTACTGCATAAAAAATTAAGTGTAGTAATGAATTTAAGATAAATATTTAAAGCTGAGACATATATGTCTCAGCTTTTTTATTTATAAGTATATCAGGTTGGTCAGTCAATAGAATTCTTTTGAGATAAATTTTGTTGCGCAAAACGCAAATGTGCTGTTTAAAACGCATTTAGTAAAGTAGTTAATTTGAATGTTTTTAAATATATATAGTAAGCAATGTTAATGTTTTCTGGAGTGCAAATAGACATCTTTTTTCACACTAATTACAAAGCGATTACATCCACAAAAGTGTATAAATACACTACAAGGTGTACATGAAAGGATTTTTAGGTAGAAATTCCTGATTTGAGTGTAATATATAACGTAATTAGGATGTAAAAAAGAGCTTGTTTTTTTAACTTCACTGTAACCTACAAGCTTTTTATAGGTGTTATAGTAGGAAATACAAATTAGTTGTAAAAAGTAAACTTATTTATTGACGGTTGAAATTACAAGCTAATTTATTAAATTTTAAAAATACAAACAATCTCTTAGGAGGATTATTAATAATGAAAAAAACAGTAATTGCATCAACATTAGCAGTAGGACTTGGCGTAACAGGAATCGCAGCAGGAAATTCAGCAGACGCTTCAGAACAAGGCGTTGACAAAGCACAATTAGCACAACAAGCGCAATCAAATCCAGAATCATTAAACGCGGCGCCTATTCAAGATGGTGCTTATAATATCAACTTTAACTATAATAATACAGATTATAGTTTCCAATCAGATGGTGAAAACTTTAGCTGGAGCTATGGTGAAGGTTCAGGCGAAGGATCTAATGCTTCATCAGAACAAGCTACAGACAATAGTTCACAACAAACTGCTGAGCAACCACAACAAGTAGAACAACCACAACAAACTGAGCAAGCTTCAACTGAACAACCAGCACAAGAAGCTGCACCACAAACTGAAGCAACACAACAACCACAACAAGAGGCAACAACACAATCTGCATCAAGCTCAAATGAATCTAGTTCAAACGAATCAAGTTCAAGTGAAGCTTCAGAAAGTTCATCATCAGGTGTTAATGCGCACTTACAACAAATCGCGCAACGTGAATCAGGTGGCGACATCCATGCTACAAATCCATCATCAGGTGCTTCTGGTAAGTTCCAATTCTTACAAAGTACATGGGATTCAGTAGCTCCAGCTGAGTATCAAGGTCAACCAGCTGCTTCAGCACCAGAATCAGTACAAGATGCTGCAGCGCAAAAACTTTATGATACAGAAGGCGCTTCACAATGGGTTACTGCATAAACTGTAAGTCATAATTTTAAAAATAAAGTATAAAAATTAAATTAACATGATAAATTTGGTCCCGGCTTCTTAATAAAGAAGTCGGGTTTTTTGTATAGTTAATTGTTGGTTTTAATTTTTAGGTAGGATATGGATTTTTGAATTTATTCATTCAATTGAGTAAGAAATAAGATGACAATAGTACTAAGCAGCTTGGATTTTACTTTAATGTTTTTAATGGCATATCTTTGAATGATTAAATATGCAAATGGGTAATGATGTGGTAATACTTGGTTACATTTAGCTATAATAATTCAAATTAGGGAGTGATGATGAATATGAGAAAACTTATAGTATTTTTGCATAGTACGCTAGATGGTTTTGTAGAGGGTCCTAAAGGTGCAATGGACATCGGTTGGGTTGCCTATAATGAAGAATTGGAAAAATTTGCGGATGATGTACTGAGTAATACAGATACGATTGTTTGGGGACGTAAGACATATGAAATGATGTATGATTACTGGCCGACGGTACCATCTGATGAAAATGCAAATGAGCACGAATTGAATCATGCTCAATGGATTGAAAATGTTGAAAAAGTTGTATTTTCAAAAGCATTGAATCATGTAGAATGGAGTAACTCAAAATTGGTGAAAGATCATGTTGAAGAAGAAATTAATAAATTAAAACAGCAAGAAGGCGGAGATATTGTCGTGTTAGGCAGTCCAAGATTTGCACATTATTTAATGCAACTTAATTTAGTGGATGAATATAAAATAACAATATCGCCTACTTTAATAGGTAAAGGATTACCGTTATTTTAAAATATTCATGATAAAGTTGATCTCAAACTAATAAAGAGCGAGACATTTGAATCCGGTGCGTTAGGATGAAATTATCAAGTTTTAAATTAAATGAAAAGAGAGTAAATCGTTAACCAATATATTGAATCGTTCCCAGCAGCAGCTGGACAAATGTCCTTGTCGCATTTAAATGACATACTAAAAGGCATTTCAGAAAATAATGATATTGTAGGCTTTACTGTAGCAGAGTACATGCCATGGGATGAAATCAATCTGAAAAATACATTGAAAGATTTGAATATATTCCATTAAATAAAAAGAACCGTTGCTATTCAATATAGCAGCGGTTCTTTTATAGTTATTTAACTAATTCTTTAAAATTTTCTAAGCGTTTCGCTTTTTCTTCATCGCTAATGTTATGTTTTTTTACATAACGGTTATTTTCGTGTTTTGCACACTCATGTGAGCAAGCGCCTAAATAACGCGCTTCGTTTTCTTCTGATACAAGGATTTGTTTGTTACATTCAGGGTTACTACAATTGATATAACGTTCACAAGGCGTACCATCGAACCATTCTTTTCCTACTACAGTTTTATCTACATGATTCACTTCTACACTGATACGTTCATCGAATACGTACATTTTTCCGTCCCAGAATTCACCTTTTGTTTCAGGGTCTTTACCGTAAGTAGCAATGCCGCCTTCAAGTTGACTCACATCTTCAAAGCCTTCTTTTAGTAAGTAACCAGAGAATTTTTCACAACGAATACCACCAGTACAATACGTTACAATTTTTTTATCCATAAATTGCTCTTTATTTTCTTTAATCCAGTCAGGTAAATCTCTGAATCTTGTGATATCAGGACGAACTGCACCACGGAAGTGGCCTAAATCGTATTCATAATCGTTTCTAGCATCAATCACAACAGTATCATCTGATAATAATGCTTCTCTAAATTCTTTTGGTGACAAATAGTTACCAGTAAGTTCTCTAGGGTTTACATCATCTTCAAGGTCTAGAGCAACGATTTCTTGTCTAGGGCGAACATGCATTTTTTTGAAAGCGTGTCCTTCGGCTTCATCCACTTTAAAAGTAATCCCTTGGAATCTAGCATCGTTTTTTAATGCTTCCATATATTTATCGGTAGCTTCGACTGTACCAGAAACTGTCCCATTAATACCTTCAGTAGATACGAGGATACGACCTTTAAGTTCTAAGTCTTTACAAAATGCTAAATGCTCAGTTGCAAATAATTCAGGGTCATCGATTGTTGTATATTTGTAATATAATAATACTCTATAATCCATAATACTAATCTCCTTTTATTTCTTGTTCTTATAAATTTATATAAAATGTTGGTATCATTTTTTCGCTAATATAAAGTATGTGAGTATCTTCAATTTAATAAGGTTTATTTATTTTTTGAGCGAAAGCATAAAATTATCATTATTACATTATAACAAAAAAGGGATATTATTCAATTTATTAATTTAAGTATCTTCATTATTTTTATTATATTAAGTAAAGATTTTTGATTAATGTAATAAAAAATGCTCTCTACAAGTAAATCTTGAAGAGAGCAAGTTAATATCTATTATGATTTCTTTTTATTTGTAAATATTAATGCACCAATTAAGCTGATTGTGCTGATGGCGAAAATAATGTTCATGATAGATAATGTTTCGATAATAACGACATCTTTGCCGAGTCTCTCAAAAGCATTTTGTTGCATTTCTTTTTCTGAACTCAAATTACTTTCAGATCTTGTTTCTTTATTTTCAATATCTTCTAACATTCTTTCTTCTACTTTAGGCATAGAATTCCTCCTTATATAAATTTATTTTCCCTTTTTAAAAACAGTCAATCATATTGTGTGATGCTGAATTAAATAGAAGTGATTGAAAAAGTAACGGTAAATTACTATACTCAAATGATAATGAATATCATGAGGAGCGGATTGCAATGGAAACAGTATATTTAGCAGGTGGATGTTTATGGGGCGTACAAGCATTTGTAAAAACGTTACCCGGCGTTATCAATACTGAAGGTGGAAGAGCTAACGGTATTACGGATACGTTAGACGGTGAATATGATGGTTACGTGGAAGTAATTAAAACAGAATTCGACCCACAAAAAGTATCAGTAACAGATTTGATGGGTTATTTATTTGAAATTATTGACCCATATAGTGTGAATAAACAAGGTCAAGATGTGGGCTTAAGATATAGAACTGGATTATACAGCGAAGATGAGAAACATTTAAAAGAGGCTCAACAATTCATAGATGGTATTGAGGACCATCACCTTATTGCTACTGAAGTATTACCACTAACGAATTATGTAAGAAGTGCAGAAGAAAACCAGGATCGCTTATCAAGATTTCCAGATGATTATTGTCACTTACCTAAAGAACTTGTTTATAAGTATAAATAAAAAACAACCCCCTTTTCAAAATGATTCCTACATAAGTAAGAATTTTAGAAAAGGGGTTTTGTGTGTGATTTATTTAAAGAAACCTAAAACAAAGTCTACACCTTTAGCTAAAACATCTGCGATACTAACGCCTATTGTTGCCCAGTCGTGTGCTAATCCTGCGTTTACTGCATTACCAATCGCTTCTACGATTCCTGTCATGTGAGACACTTCTTTATTTTGAAAAATTTAAATTAAAACTTGCGCTTTAATTTGTTAAACACAATATATATCTTTTTGTTAATTAATTTTGTAAAAATGCCTAACTCACTATTTTTTATACCTAAGTGTAATAATAGTTTTTTTATAGGAATTTTTATAAATAAATAAAAATTTTAAATTTTTGTAAAGATTTAAATGTTGTGTGGAAATGTCTGGAAGAATATGCAATATTGTAATTGATTGGGCTATATAAAATTTAGGAGGTGATTGAGTATGAATCAATTGGTTAAGGTAACATTAGCAACTGGATTAGCACTGAGCGCAATGGTTGGCACAACGAGTAGCGTGACATCAAACTCAACTTTTATTGCACACGGATCAGAAAATATTGATTATCAAGTAAATGGTTATACTACTGACGCAAATGACTTTATATTGGAGCCATCATTTATTGAAGCCGTAAAAAATAATAACTTCGTGATTAACGGTTATAATATTACTGGAAACGAACAACAAGAGAGTTCGATGATTGATATATATGATCAAATCATTGCAAAGACAGGGGAGCAAACAGCTTCAATGGTAGATTTTGAAGTGAAGAAGGGTGCAGTATCGAAGGAAGCTTTAATTGAGCAATATGGTCAACCTATTGAAAAGCCATTTGAAAGTGCTCAAGGATTTGATTATAGATATCATATGGGAGATAACATAGTTCAATTTATTGTTGAAGATGGTTATGTGAAAGATGTACAAATTAATGCAGAAAATGAATAAATAATAGACGATTCAAAAAAGCACAATGCTACTTATAATGGCATTGTGCTTTTATTATATGTTTTATTAACCTAATAAAGAATCAGGTATAATTTTATGGATAATGGCAGATAGTTCTTCTGGGGTTTCTTGTTGACCATTATTGACCCATTCTTGAATAATACCAAATATAGCATTACTCAAGAAAACTACAAAATAGTGTCGTTCTTTTTCACTAAAATGGGATTTTTTTGTGTATGGGAAAACATTCTTTTCCGCATTATATTGTAATGTTTTTTTTAGTTGATTTTGAACGTCAGGTGATCCATTATTCGAAATGAGCAACAATAAAAGCTCGGCTTCATTATTCCAAAAGTTAATTATATGATAATACAACAAATGACGTTCACTTTGTAATAAACTTTGAACTCTTTTGCTGCCTTCTTTTGTAATTTCAAATTGATATTGTTCCACTAAATCAAACTTGTCTTTGTAATGTAAATAGAAAGTGCCTCGACTAATGCCAGCTACTTCACATATATCTTTAACTGAAATATCATCATACTTTTTATGCTTCAACAGCGTTATTAATGCCTTTCTGGTATTTCTTTTTGTTTTTAATATACGCGAATCTGTCATCATTTCTTCATTCAATCAAACTCACTCCAAATATTAATAGACATATATTTTATTATGTTCATTAACGGTTATTTTTCCATTGCTTTTGCAAAGTAGAGGTATATAATCGCATTATGAACGATAATTGACACTGTGTCTAATAAGGAGGGCTTATATGTCTGAACTTGTAGCCAAATTGACAAATGCAACGAAATATTATGGTAAGAAGAAAGTTTTAGATCATACCGATATAGAGTTATCATCTGGAAAAATATTAGGACTTATCGGGCCAAGTGGTTCTGGCAAAACAACTACGATTAAATGTCTCATGGGTATGGAGAAATTAGATGAAGGTCATGCTCAAATTTTTGATACTGAAATACCAGATCGTAAAATTTTAAATGAAATCGGTTATATGGGCCAAAGTGATGCATTATATGAATCACTAACTGCACATGAAAATTTAGTCTTTTTTGGTAATTTAATCGGCTTAAAAGGAGAGAAATTAAAGCAAGCTATAGCGACTAATATGAAACTTGTGAATTTAGAAGGAGAATTAAACAAAATTGTTAATACTTTTTCTGGTGGGATGAAACGTAGATTATCATTAGCTATTACATTACTTGCGAATCCAAACCTTATTATTTTAGATGAACCTACAGTAGGCATAGATCCAAGTCTAAGAAGAGATATATGGAAGCAGTTAAAACATTTAACTAAAAAAGGAAAATCAGTTATTGTGACTACGCATGTTATGGGGGAAGCTGAGCGCTGTGATTATATAGGTTTAATTGTAGAAGGACGATTATTTACTATGGGTACGCCACAAGAACTAAAAGATAAATTTGGCGTAGATTCTATAGAAGAAGTATTTATTAAAGCTGAAGCGGAGGTGCAATCATGAGATTCAAAGCAGTGTTCATAAGAGTGATTAAAGAATTATTAAGAGACAAAAGAACTTTGGCGCTCATGTTATTTGCACCAATCCTAGTATTAACATTATTATATTTTGTATTCGATACAAATTCAGAAACTGATTTAAAAATAGGCATCGATGACAATGTGCCCCAAAAAATTGTGAATGCATTACCTTCAGACAAAGTAGAAATAGAAAAAATCAAATCGCCTGATTCTATAAAAGATACAATCGTAAATTCTAAATTAGATAGTTACATTACGAAAAATGGTTCTAATTTAGAGGTCACATATGCAAATGAAGATCCTAGTAAAACAGGTTCAACAAAACAATTACTTGGTAGCGCGATACAACAAAATAAGATGCAAGATATGATGAAAATCGTTGAAAAAATACCGAATAATATGAAACAAAAAAATGCACAACAAGATGAAAATGTTAAATTAGATAATCATTATTTATATGGAGATGAAGATAGCACTTATTTTGATAAAATGTTTCCGATATTAATTGGTTTCTTCGTATTTTTATTTGTGTTTTTAATATCAGGCATTGGATTATTACGAGAACGTACAAATGGAACATTAGAGCGCTTATTAGCTACATCCGTTAAACGTAGTGAAATCGTATTTGGTTATTTAGCTGGCTATGGATTGTTTGCAATTCTCCAAACACTACTGATTGTATTTTATGCGATTCTCATATTAAACATTGAAGTGGCAGGTAGTATTTGGTGGGTACTATTAATCAATATTTTAATTGCATTAGCTGCTTTAGCGATGGGAATCTTCGTATCAACATTTGCAAATTCAGAATTCCAAATGATCCAATTTATTCCAATTGTAGCAATACCACAAGTTTTCTTTTCAGGTATTATTCCTCTTGAAAATATTGCTGATTGGGTCAGTGTGATAGGCTATTTGTTTCCATTACGCTATGCTGGGGATGCATTGACCAATATTATGATCAAAAGCCAAGGGTTCGAATTTATTTGGTTCGATATTGGTATTCTGTTCGTATTTATTTTCGTATTTACAGTGCTTAATATTGTAGGTCTTAAGCGTTATAGAAAAGTTTAGAACAAACGATAAAAAGGTAAATTTATTAAATTATATTCAATTAAAGCTTCTTTTTAAGTACACACTTTAGGGTGATAACTTAAAAAGAAGCTTTTTCTATAGCAAAAATTTTTGAAAACGGGACAAAATTAAATTTATTGACGGTAAGAAATAAAATTCACAGAAATGATACATATACAATTAAATTCAGTGTGAAAGCGATTGTGGGTTATTGGTTTTCCATTGATTTTAATAAACTAAAGCATAATATTCTTGTGTAATTATAAAATATTATGGAATTATTTTGTACTATTAGGTAAAATAAGAAATGTATTGTGCTAAAAGAACATAAAGTACAATAAAAATCAACTAGAAATTTAGGTTAGTAAATTAGGAGGAACATATGAACAAAAACAAGAAAAGACATCGATTTGATTTCTTGCCTAATCGATTAAATAAATATTCTATACGTAAATTTACAAATGGTATCGCTTCAGTATTAATTGGATCAACGATATTGTTAGGTGCAGTAATTGATAAAGAAGCGGATGCAGCGGAACAGCAACCAACATCAGAAGTATATGGACAGACTGATAATAATTACAAAAGCGAATCAAACAAGTCCAATTCAGTACAACATGATGAAGAAAGAACAAACATAATTAATGATAATGACGAGGCTAACTATTCTAATCATAGTGAGATACCAATCCACGATAAATCTAGTGAGTATGACCAAAAGCCTATAAATGAGCAAGATACGTCAAATCATCATGAAACTCATTTGAATCAAAATGCTACTGAAAATCATGTAAAAGAAGAAAGTAAAGAAGTATCAACAGAAGAAGAGTCAATAGAAGACAGAAAAACTGAAGAAAGCACAACCGAAGAAAGCACAACCGAAGAAAGTAAAGCTGTAGAAGAAGCAAACAAAGAAAATACAACTGAAAAAAATGATGAAGGCAGCTTAGATTTAGAAAAAGAGAAAGATACATATAAAGATGAAAAAGATAACGGCAAAAAGAAAAATGAATTAGAAAGCCATAATCACCGTATCGAAAATAAAGTAGAAGATAACGTCTATAAAAATAACAAAGAAACAAATTTAGAGTCTAAAAATGAAAATGTTAATAAAGATGATAAAGTTAACACTTCAAGTAGTACCTCTATTGAAAAAACTGAAGATAATGCAACCCGCTCAAATTTAATAAACTCAGTAAATCACTCTTTAAAGCAATTAGATAATGCTAAAAATAACACAGAAAAGCAATCTCTATTAGAAAATTATTACCAAACACATACGAATGCTACAGCTAGTGATGCAAAAAAAGCTATTGAAAAATTAAACATTGATTTTACTAAACAAAATTCAGATCAATTAATCGCATTATTATTAATTGAACTAGCTAATCAAATGGATAAAGATAAAGTACAAGCCAATGTGCCTGCTTCAAAGCGTGCGGAAACAAATAACGAAAGTTTAAGTATTGAAACGAATACTACGAATATTGAAAAAACTTTAGCTAAACCATCTACAAGTAAATTTAGATCTGCAAATACAAGAGCAACGAATGTAGTTAATTATGCAGCTAATCAGAGTGGTAGAAATGTTAACCATTTAGTCTTTGCAAACACTTCATATGAAATACTAGGTGGCGGTAAGAAATACAATCAAGTATTTATGACTATGGATGGTAAGTTGAAAATTAAGATTGACTATACGGTAGATGACTCCGTGGTTGAAGGAGATTATTTTACAGTTGATTTCGGTAAATATATACATCCAGGTACATCAAGAAAACCGTATCGAGTAAATAACATACATGATGCTAATGGGAGAACAATCGCTATTGGATCATATGATAGTGCAACGAATACTGCGAAATATACCTTCACAAATTATGTGGATATTTATAATAATGTGAGAGGATCTTTTAGTTTATTAAGTTGGCCATTTAAAGAATTAGTTACTACTGATGAACAGAGTGTCCCAGTAGGCATTACAGTTGCTGGAGAGGATTATACTCAAAATGTCATATTCAATTATGGTAATAGAACGAGACCAGTTATTTCAGATATAAATTATTTGACGAAGGACTTTGCTGAATTTACAACTTATATAAATCAAAATAGAGCATTTAATACAGGATCAAAAGTTAGGTTAAGTGGCCAAGGATTCAAATTTACATCTCCTGATGAGATTGAGGTTTATAAAGTATTAAATAACTCACAATTCAGAGATAGTTTCTCACCAGATTATGCAAACTTAACGCAAGTTAGAAATCCTAAAATCATTATAAATATTGATGGATCAGCAACTGTAGACCTAGGGGATATTGGAACACTTGGTTATATAATAAGAAGTAAACCAAACACGCTACCTGATTTTTCGGGGATTGGTGTATTAAAATCAGAATACACATTTACTAATAATAAAAACCAAAGAGACACACGAGCACACGCAAGTAGTATTCAGTTTGTCAGAGCAGAACTTGCTGGATTCGGTGGATTCGGTGGTTATGTATGGTTTGATAAGAATAATGACGGTGTTCAGAATGATTCGAACGCAGCTGCAGCTGGCATTACTGTGAATTTACTTGACCCAACTGGTATACGTTTAGCTAAAACGACTACTGATATAACAGGACACTACAATTTTGATAATTTAACAAATGGTAATTATCTTGTGGAATTCGTAATGCCAGAAGGATATATTCCTACACAAGCGAACAACACTGTAGATGACAAAGATTCAGATGTAGTTTTTGAGAATGGAAGATACATTGCACACGTTACTATTAAAGATGCTGACAATATGACGATAGATGCTGGTTTAGTTTCTGACACAACTTCGGAATCACTAAGCTTATCTGAGTCGCTAAGCACTTCACAATCATTGAGTTTGAGCCATTCACTATCGCTAAGTGAAAGCGAATCAACAAGTCAGTCACTATCCTTAAGCACAAGTGAATCATTAAGCCAATCACTATCATTGAGTGCTAGTGAGTCATTGAGTGAGAGTGAATCGTTAAGTGAGAGTGAATCCTTAAGTACAAGCGAGTCATTAAGCGAAAGTGAGTCATTAAGAGAGTCCGAATCGTTGAGCGATAGCGAATCATTAAGTGAGAGCGAATCATTAAGTGAAAGCGAATCATTAAGCGAGTCAGAGTCATTAAGTGAGAGTGAGTCATTAAGCGAATCTGAATCGTTAAGTACGAGTGAGTCATTGAGTGAAAGCGAATCACTGAGTACGAGTGAGTCGTTAAGACAGAGTGAATCGTTAAGTGAGAGTGAATCATTGAGTGCCAGTGAGTCATTAAGTGCGAGTGAGTCATTAAGTGCCAGTGAGTCGTTAAGTGAAAGTGAGTCATTGAGTGAGAGTGAGTCGTTAAGCGAGAGCGAATCGTTGAGTGAGAGCGAGTCATTAAGTACGAGTGAATCGTTAAGTACGAGTGAGTCGTTAAGTGGATCTGAATCGTTGAGCGCAAGTGAATCGTTAAGTGAGAGTGAGTCGTTAAGCGAAAGCGAATCATTGAGTACGAGTGAGTCGTTAAGTGAAAGCGAGTCATTAAGTGCCAGCGAGTCATTAAGAGAAAGTGAGTCAATAAGTGCGAGTGAATTGTTAAGTGAGAGTGAGTCATTAAGCACAAGCGAATCGTTAAGTGAGAGTGAGTCGTTAAGCGAAAGCGAATCATTGAGTACGAGTGAGTCGTTAAGTGAAAGCGAGTCATTAAGTGCCAGCGAGTCATTAAGAGAAAGTGAGTCAATAAGTGCGAGTGAATTGTTAAGTGAGAGTGAGTCATTAAGCGAAAGCGAATCATTAAGTGAGAGCGAGTCATTAAGTGAGAGCGAGTCGTTAAGTGAAAGCGAGTCATTAAGTGAGAGCGAGTCATTAAGAGAAAGTGAGTCAATAAGTGCGAGTGAATTGTTAAGTGAGAGTGAGTCATTAAGCGAAAGCGAATCATTAAGTGAGAGCGAGTCATTAAGTGAGAGCGAGTCATTAAGTGAGAGCGAGTCGTTAAGTGAAAGCGAATCGTTGAGTGCCAGTGAATCATTGAGCGAGTCCGAATCATTGAGTGAGAGTGAGTCATTAAGTACGAGTGAATCATTAAGTACGAGTGAATCAATAAGTGAAAGTGAGTCATTGAGCGAATCCGAATCGCTAAGTGAATCTGAATCATTAAGCGAATCCGAATCGTTAAGTGAGAGCGAATCATTGAGTGAAAGCGAGTCGTTAAGTGGATCTGAATCGTTGAGCGAAAGTGAATCATTAAGTGAAAGCGAATCGTTAAGTGAGAGCGAATCATTGAGTGAAAGCGAGTCGTTAAGTGGATCTGAATCGTTGAGCGAAAGTGAATCATTAAGTGAAAGCGAATCGTTAAGCGAAAGTGAATTATTGAGTGAAAGTGAGTCGTTAAGTACAAGTGAATCATTAAGTGAGAGTGAATCATTAAGTGAGAGTGAATCATTGAGTGCCAGTGAGTCATTAAGTGAGAGTGAGTCATTGAGCGAATCCGAATCGCTAAGTGAATCTGAATCATTAAGCGAAT
>ERZ1023420.42-NODE-42-length-71994-cov-17.361098_pt1 | contig 71994 bp, 85 predicted proteins | sample MGYA00380512_ERZ1023420 | MGnify/ENA primary metagenome ERZ1023420 (study PRJEB33173, sample SAMEA4830390) | metagenome | study: EMG produced TPA metagenomics assembly of the PRJEB25223 data set... | reverse complement strand
AGTCCATTTTGAAGTACATTTTGTCATTTTGTACTCCAAAACTGAACTACTTAGTCTTAGACTTCATCGTTTTTTTATTTCAGTTTAGTCAAGTCAATATTTAGATTATTATATTAAATACGCACATCTAAATAATGCTTTTTAAAATATATAATTATTTTGATAAAAAGTTTAAAATAATATAGAAAGCAACACAAAATAAATGATATACTTTTTGAAGATTTAAAAAATAATAAAATTGGAGGGATTCCTATGCAATGTCCAAATTGTGGAAATGCTATCGAACCTAACGATTTATTTTGTGGAGAGTGTGGCCATAAAATAGATAGACAGTCTCATACTATTAATTCTGCTGAAAAAGATATCTCTAATGCTGAAGCTAATGGTAGACGACACGATTCAACTGGATCATTAGGTGAAGGTAACGAAACGACATCAAATCAAAGTGATTATTTATCAAGAACAAACGAATCGAAACAGGATAAACATCCTAATGAAGATGGTAAAGTGCGAGATCATCAGCATGTACCTGAACATACTACATCGACACAACAACATCAAATGCATCAACCTCAATCAAATCAGCACCAACAACCTCACAACAATGCATCACATACATATCACAATCAACCACAATACGATCAGTCATATTCAAACCATCAACAACCACAACAAACAAGCCAATTTAGTGACCATGCAAAAGAAGTGACAGAAGAAAGTAAAGGTTTCTTTAAAAGTGCTTTCGCTTCACCTGATCAAGTACTAAAAAGCCAACAAGCATTTAGTTTTAAATTGTTATTTTCTTTAATCATTGTCGGTTTATTAGTCGTAGCACTGTTGCTTGCTATTGTAATTCCTTCATCAGTTGGAATGTTTGAAACACCGAAAAGCCAAATTATCTTTTCTGTTGTTTTAGGTATCATTTTATTCCTAGCAGTGATAGTGGGAGCAACATATGGTATTACGCGCTTAGTAGTTAGACAGCCAATCACATTTAAAAAAGTATTGTCAGATTTTGTACTTATTAATAGTGTTTCAGTCGCAGTACTATTGATTGCACTTATTTTAATGTTCGCTAATTCTTTTAGCTTTGGTGGCGCATTATTTATACTATCCATTTTATTAATCGTTGTTTCAGGTGTTTACATGATTGCCAAATATAGTGCAAATCATCATACTCGCTTTTCAAGTTTTTACGGTGTGATTATTTACATTATTGTGTTCTTCTTATTTGTGACTATTTTCGGTGAATCTTTATTTAACCAAATCTTTGGAAACTTAATCAGTGAGTTCAATAATCTATTTGATGGGAGTTCGATTTACTAATGAAATATTGTAGTAATTGCGGTCAACCTCTTCGCGAAGGTGTGAAGGTATGTACAAATTGTGGGAAACCCGTTCAGCAATCTAAAACAAATCACTCTAACACACAGCAAGATCATCACAACCAAAGTCGACAAGATAAGGTTGAGCAGCATCAATATCAAAGGTATAATAACCATAATCAAAACGGTTATACAGACAGACATGATCAACAACCACGTAAAGGCGATAATAAAAAGACTTGGATTATTATTGCAATTATAGCTGTATTGCTAATTGCTTTGATTCTTGCATTTTCAGTATTAAAAAATCAATTTTCTCCGGAAAAGCAAGCATCTAATATTGCACAAGCAATCAAGAAAGATGACGAAAAGGCATTAGCCAAAGAAGTTACAACTCAAAATGACCAAAAATTAAGCAAACAAGAAGCACGCGCATATTTAAATTACATCAAAACAGAAGATGACTTAAATAATGTCGGTAGTAACGTAGAACAAAGCGCGAAAGAAATTAAAGATAATCGTTATAATAATTTATCTGTAGATGCTAATGGAAATAGTGTGTTAAATATTTCAAAGGATGGCAAGAAATTCCTATTTTTTGATAATTATTCATTCAATGTTCCACAAAAATCAGTGAGCATTTATCCAAGTAGTGGTGGAGATATTACTTACGAATATAATGGTAAAAAGCGTACGACAACGGTTACGGAAGATGACGAAAAAACGTTAGGTACGTTCCCAATCGGTGATTACAATTTAAAAGCAACAAAAGACATCGATGGTAAGAAATTCAAAGGTGCGTTAATGATTAACATGAGTGATGATGCTACTGCTTATGAATCATTTAAACAAAAACGTTTCACAGTCAGCGTTGATGGCGGCTATATGTTAAACAATGTGAAAATATACGCGAATGATAAAGAAATTGGAAGTGAATCATCTTCTGAAACATTTGGACCATATGACCCTGATGAAGAAGTAACTGTTTATGCACAAGGTACTTATGAAGGTAAAACGTTCAAATCAGATTCTGTTAATGTGACTAGTTCTGGGGAAGACGATGATGACGTAACAGATGTCACAGTTACGTTTGATGATGATGAGATTGATAAGTATATCGATGACAAAATGGATGCTGAGTCTGATAGTGATAGCGATGATTCTGATTCAAGTTCAGGCGAAGTGACACGTGATAACGTCATTGATAAAGTAGAATCATACGAAGGTCATACGTTAGATACGGATACTTACACATACAAAGAACCAGAAAAAACAGATGATGGTAAATGGGGCTTCTCATTTACTGACAAAGACGGAGATTTAGCCGGATCATATACCGTTGACACTGACGATGGTTATGTAACTGAATACGATGAAGATGGTGAAGAAGTCGGTTCTGGTTATTAATAAATGAATAGTTATTATCATAATGAGGTTGAGCGATTGAATTTAATTGCTCAGCCTTAATTTTTAAGGATTTTTGAAGCATAATAATTTATGAGCTTTAATATTAATTAAATCAATTTATGTTACTATATATTTAATTTACCGAATAATTTGAAAATTTAAACTGGAGGCGATAGTTATGATGTTTGGTTATCAAGTGAATGAACATGTGACGTTGAAGATATTAGAAGAACGTGAAGCGGGGTAACTTTTCAAATTAGTTGATGCGAATCGGGATTATTTAGGCGAGTTCTTGCCATTTGTAGAACATACAACGGAAGTTACGCACAGTAAGAAGTTTATTCAGTCGGCACTAGAACAGTTCACTCGTGGTGATGGCTTTCCATATCCACTTTAGTAGCGGTTTTTCTTTGAGATTTATTAATAATTAAATACATAGGCGGGATAGTTATGATTTTTGGTTACCAAGTAGATAAAGATATTAAATTAAAGATATTAGAAGAACGAGAAGCAGAGCAGTTATTTAAATTAGTAGATAGCAATCGTAACTACTTAGCAGAATTTCTACCTTTTGTCGAACATACAAAGAAGGTGGAAGATAGTAAACACTTTATCCATTCAGCGTTGCAACAATTTATCGATGGTAATGGATTTCATTGTGGAATATGGAGTAATAAAGAATTGATTGGAGTCATAGGATTGCATTACTTAGATTTAGTTAATAAAACAACTTCAATTGGTTATTATTTAGCTGAAGACTTTCAAAAGAAAGGTATTATGACTAAATGTACTAAAGCTTTAATTCGTTATGTATATGAAGAATATGATATTAATCGTATTGAAATACGAATGTCTACCAAAAATAAGAAAAGCCGAGCTATACCAACAAGACTTGGATTCACACAAGAGGGTATATTGAGAAGCGATGAGTGTTTATTAGGGGTATTCTCAGATAGTTATGTGTATAGTCTGCTCAGAGAAGAATATTACAAATAATCAATCATCTAATTTACAAAATATTTAGTTTATTCAATAACTTTAAACATAAAATCAACAAAGTATCCGACATTTCATGAGGGAGAATACGGGATGCTTTGTTCTTTCATAAATAATTATTTAATATCAATCTAACAAGTTAACACAAAGTATTATTTTAAAATTGAGATTAGACATTTATTTTTTCAACTTTGCAACAGAACCCAAAATAGTATAGATAGCCAATTTGATGTGGTTGGTCTTGTTGATCTTGTTGATAAAAAATTGTAGATAAAGTAGTTTGGAGATATTGGCCATTTAACGAATTGAAACTAATTTTTAATCCAGGAACATTTGAAAAATAAAGTTACAACGAACGTATCTAATTCGTTGTGATCACTTATTTTATCGTATTGTTTATGTATATATACCATACAAACCAAAAAAGTAAGATAGAATTCATTTTGAATTTGTCGTCCCCAAAAAAGAGGACTAAAGTTGAAAAAAGCTTGCGACAAATGCATTTTCAATTTAATCATCGACTACCATCAATATATAAAACCTGAGACATTTAATAATGTCTCAGGTTTTGTCCTATTTAATTTTAGATTGTTGGTTTATGTTATTTTTAATATAGTTCTTTTTACGTTGATGATCAGGTTGTAAGGTTAAACCTAAGAATTTTCTTTCTTGATTTGCATCTTTGAAAAATGAAATCATCATTAAAATAACAACAAAACTAAATGGTAATGCTGAAATAATAGCAGCTGATTGCAGAGCATCTAGACCTGTCGATCCACCAGATAGTAAAAGTACGTAGGCAATCGCTGATAACATGACTCCCCAAACAATCTTAACAAAACCGGATGGATTTAAACGTCCAAATGATGTTTGCATACCTAATACAAATGTAGCTGAGTCTGCGGATGTAATAAAGAACGAGCCTACTAATATAATAGCGATAAACGATAAAATTGTACCCATAGGCATTTCATTGAAAATACCAAATAATTGTGTTTCAGGTGGCATACTAAAGGTGTGTTTAGATTGCTTACCAATTTCAATACCAGTAATACCAAAGGCTGTAAACCATAGCATACTAATAATTGTAGGAACACCTAATACTGCTATAACGAATTCACGAATTGAACGACCTTTTGAAATACGTGCAATGAAGATACCTACAAATGGTGACCAACTCATCCACCAGCCCCAATAATAAATCGTCCATGACTGTAACCATTCATGTTTTTGTGAGTTAAGTGGAGCAACATCAAAGCTATTAAAAATAAGTGTATTCAAATATTCACCAATTGAGGATGTAAACATATTCATAATTAAAATTGTAGGACCTACAATTAGAATAATAATAAGTAACATCGCAGCTAAAAGCATATTTAAATTACTTAAATACTGAATACCTTTGCTTAAGCCACTCCAAGCACTAATTAAGAATAAAACTGTAACAATAAGAATAATAATGCCTTGAATAAGCTTATTGTTTGGCACTCCAAATAAATAATTTAAACCACCGTTAATTTGCATGGCGCCAACACCAAGTGACACTGCAACCCCAATAATAGTAGCAAAAACGGCTAAAACATCTACAACAGTACCTAATGGACCTTCTACTTTATTTCCGAAAATAGGACGTAATGTACGAGAAATGAGTCCTAAGTCATTTTTTCTAAACTGTGTATATGCAAGAGCCAAAGCAACAATACCGTAAACTGCCCAAGGATGTAGTCCATAATGTAAGAAACTTGAACGCATAGCTTCAGCTAGAGCAGCTTCTGTTTCTTTACTCGCTGTTGGTGGAGATAGATAATGTGAAATGGGCTCAGAAGATCCATAGAATACAAGTCCAATACCCATACCTGCACTAAATAGCATTGTTAACCATGAAATGGTATTAAATTCTGGTTTATCATCAGGTTTTCCTAACTTAAGCTTTCCAATTGGATGAAAAATAAGTGTGATACAAAATATCAGAATAATGCTAATAAGTAGCATATAGTACCAACCAAACGTTTCTGTAATAAAACTTCCGATTGCTCCAGAAATTGAACCAAATTGATTAGGGAAGATGGCTCCAATAATTACCAGTAACCCTACAATAACTGAAGCAAAAATAAACACATTTGAAAACTGTTTAGATTTGTTTTCCATGTATTTAACTCCTTTCAAATTTAATAAAGTAGATGTATAAAAGCTTAACATATATAGTTAAAAAAATAATGAATAAGTTTAAAATTTTACAAACATGTAATAAGTTTATACCTTTGAATTGTGTAATATGTTGCTTTGGTTATAATTTCTTTCATGTTTTAAAAATATAGGAGATTCTAATTATATTTGGATATCAAATTAATGAACTTTTGAAATTAAAAATATTTGAAGAACGAGAAGTGAAGCAGAATAACTATTTAAATTAATAGATAGTAATCGTAAGTATCTATCAGAATTTCTACCTTTTGCTGAATAAATAAAGAAGGTTGAAGATAGTAAATTTTATCTATTCACTATTGCAACAGTTTACACGCGAATAAGAAATGAGGAGTTGTATTTAAAAACCGCACTGATGCGGATATGGATTTCATTGCGGCATATGATGGTATGACAAGGAACTTGTAGGAGTCATCGGCTTGCATTATTTAGATCTTGTTAACAAACGAACGTCTATCGGTTACTATTTGGCAGAGCACTTTCAGAAAAAAGGGATTATGACAGCATGCACAAAGGCGTTGATTCGCTATGTGTACGAAGAATTTGATGTAAATCGTGTGGAAATTCAAATGTCGACGCGCAATCCGAAAAGCAGGGCCATACCTGAGCGACTTGGTTTTACGCAAGAGGGCGTGTTGAGAGATAGTGAACGTCTACGTGGAGCGTTCTCAGATAGTTATGTGTATAGTCTATTAAGAGAAGAATATGGGGATGTTAAAGAAGAGTGGTAAGTAGAAGCTTATAAAAAAACGCTTAACAGTTTGTAGTAATAAACTATGTTAAGCGTTTCATTCTTTATTGTTCTACTATTTGAATTAAATTACCGCAAGTATCGTTGAAAATGGCCATTTTAGCACTACCCATTGTAGTCGGTTCAACGGTAAAGTGAACACCTTTTTGCGTTAATGCATCATAGGTTTGTTGTACATTTTCTACGCCGAACATCGTAATAGGTATGTTGGCTTCGAATAGACGTTGTTGATAATCACTTGCAATAGGGTTGCCATTTGGTTCTAAGACCAATTGAGCACCATCTGGTTGATTCGGAGATACTAAAGTAAGCCATCTAAATCCTTCGCCTACAGGTTCATCTATTTTCTTTTCAAAACCTAAAATGTCTGTATAAAAATTGTAAAGCTTCTTCTTGATTATCTACAAAGATACTATTCGCAATAATATTCATACTTATCCCCTCAAAGTATTTATTATGAGACTTGGATTACTTGGCCTGTTTAAGCACACGAGCCATTTCTTCAATTTTGCCTGCATGTAATGGGACGTGAATGGCATTTAACACTAATAATTCGTTAAGTGTTTTGCAGCCAGCAATCGGTTGTTCAAGTTCTTGTGATAGTTGTTCATCAGTAAGTTGACGAGCACGATCTGGAATTGTTTTTAAGTCCTCTTTAATCGATTCAATTGATGGTATGTCTTGTTCCTCCCAGTTTTCAGGACTAGAACCATAACCAAATAATTTAGTATACGTTTCAATATCAACGGCATTTTGAGCACCCATTGATAAAGCAGAATCGAAGATAGTTAAAACATGTCCAAATTGCCAATGTAAAGTATTTGGAAAAACATCATTCTCTTTATCTAATACTTTCTCAACGTTCCAATTATCATAAACTGATAATAGATAATTCACACCTGTATCAATAACATCATAAACTGTTTTATCACTCATTTAATCTCCCCCACATTCTTTAAAAATTAACTACTGAATATTTATCCGTTAAACATTCTTGTCAATCTAGTGGTAAGATAGTGTTATTAAAGAAAATGATTAAATGGCAGAGTATTTAATAGATATTTTATTAGAAAAAACATATAAACTTCATACAAGAACTTAATAGGTTAACGAATCTTAGGTATAGTTGAAAAAGAATAATTTTTTAAAATTAAAAAAGCAATTATTAAACTGAAAGTAAGAGGTGAGAAGGGCGTGTATGTCATTCAAGATATTGACCATCGTATTGAAACATGGATAGTGCATATTGCTAAAAAAGTAGATGTGATGTTACAAGATGTGGCTGTTGAAACTAAAAAGCATGACTTAGATTTAGTGACGAATATTGACAAAGAAGTTCAAGCGGATTTCACTCAACTTATTAAAGCAAATTATCCAGAACACCAGATTATGGGTGAGGAAAAAAGTAACAGTGAAGTAGATATGTATCGTGGTTATGCTTGGGCGATAGATCCTATTGATGGAACAACCAATCTTGTTAAGCAAGGTAAGGATTATTGTTTAATTGTAAGTTTATTCTACGATGGCGAGCCTTTACTAGCCTATACATATGAATTTTATCAACAGAAATTATATAAAGCTGTTCAAGGTCAAGGTGTGACGATTAATGGCGTGCCACTTCATGTAGACAAGTATCATCATCTCAACGATGCTTTGATTTCTATTGATCCGAAACGTGCGAGTTCTGAATTACTCAAAGCGTTGATTTCACATGCGCATGGTTTTCGATTTATTGGCGCTGGTGGCATTGGTGCATTGCGTACAATCACTGGTGATTTCGGTGCAAGTATTGATATGGGAGCAAACCTGTGGGATATGAGTGCACAAATATTATATGCGAAAGAGTTAGGGTTAGTTGTAACAGATATTCAAGGCAACTCTATCGATTTAAATCGTGTTAAAGGTGCGATTATCGCGCATCCGGATATTCACGAAGACATCATTAATATTATAAAAACGTATCAATAAAATATCCTGCCACATCCCGATACTAGAATGTAATGGGTGATGTGACAGGATTTTATATAATATTAGGAAAGGTTTGGCTTTGATCGCTCGTTATCAAGCCGTCAAGTGTCATTATTTAAGGTTTAATCGCAAATGCACGTACTGGGAACCCAGGTGCGTCTTTCGGTTTCGGACTAATGGCATAAATGACCGCACCACGCGTTGGCAATTGGTCTAAATTCGTTAACAATTCAAGCTGGAACGTATCTTGTCCAAGAATGTAACGTTCTCCAACGATGTCACCATTTTTAACGGTATCTACCGACGCATCTGTGTCGAATGTTTCGTGGCCAATTGATTTTACACCACGTTCTTCGACTAAGAACTTCAAGGCATCTAAGCCCCAACCCGGTAAATGTTGATTACCATCAGAATCTTTATTTTCAAATTGTTCAATATCTGGCCATCGTTTCGACCAGTCAGTACGTAATGCTACAAACGTGCCTTCTTCAATACGTCCGTTTTTAGCTTCCCATTGCTCTAAATGGTCACGTGTGACGATAAAATCAGCATTTTCTGCAGCTTCTTTTGAAAAGTCTAAGACGATAAGGGGCAATACTAACTCTTTCAAGTCTAGCTCTTCTAAGTAACGTTTATTCTCTACAAAGTGAATAGGTGCATCGATGTGTGTACCATATTGAGTGACGATATTCCAACGTTGCACGTAAAAGCCGTGCTCTTTGACTGTGAAAAGAGTGGAAACTTCACCTTTTTCAAATTCACTAAATCGAGGTATTTCAGGGTCAAAGGTATGTGTTAAATCAACCCATTCAGCTTCTTTCAGTTGATTTAGTTGATCCCATAATGGATAGTTTGGCATGTTCAATACCTCCAATTGTAATTGTTATTCTATGTTGATTTTGGCAGTGGCTGACTGATCCGTCTCATCGCTTTAGGAAAAGCTCGCTTCAGTTCTAGTCAGCTGTGCCGGGACAGTACTACGAAATCACAAGTGATTTCTGTACTGCTCCCTCCCTACGCGGGTTTATTTTGATTATTTGATTCACGTTTTTTACGAACTGTATTTACAAGTACAGTAAGAGCGTCTTTTACTTCATCTTCTTTACGTGTTTTTAAGCCGCAGTCTGGGTTAACCCAGAATAGTGAACGATCAATTTGTTGTAAAGAACGATCAATCGCTGTAGCGATTTCATCTTCTGTAGGGATACGTGGACTATGAATATCATAAACACCTAAGCCAATACCTAAATCGTAGTTAATATCTTCAAAATCTTTAATTAAATCACCATGGCTACGTGATGTTTCAATTGAGATAACATCAGCATCTAATTCATGGATAGCATGGATGATTTGACCAAATTGAGAATAACACATATGCGTATGAATTTGCGTTTCATCTTGTACTGAAGATGTTGCTAATTTGAATGAATTTACTGCATCTGCAAGATATTGTTCATGGTATTCAGAACGTAATGGTAAACCTTCACGTAAAGCTGGTTCATCTACCTGGATTACTTTTATACCCGCTTCTTCTAGCGCTAATACTTCTTCGTCAATGGCTAAAGCGATTTGGTCTTGAACGACTTTACGTGGTACATCTACGCGTTCGAATGACCAATTTAAGATAGTTACAGGGCCAGTAAGCATACCTTTCACTGGTTTGTCAGTTAAACTTTGCGCATATACAGTTTCTTTGACTGTTAGTGGTTCAGTCCATTTTACATCTCCGTAAATTACCGGTGGTTTAACTGCGCGTGAACCATATGATTGTACCCATCCAAATTTTGTTACTAAGAAACCTTGAAGTTTTTCTCCAAAGAATTCAACCATATCATTACGTTCGAATTCACCGTGCACTAATACATCTAAACCGATATCTTCTTGGATTTTAATCCAACGTGCAATTTCACTTTCTAAGAAGTTATTATAGGCCTCATCTGAGATACGTTTGTTTTTCCAATCGGCACGATATTTACGTACTTCTTGTGTTTGAGGGAATGAACCGATTGTAGTTGTTGGTAAGTCAGGTAAGTGTAAGCGTGCGTCTTGTGCTTTTTTACGCTCAGGGAAAGGTGACTTACGGCTTGTCGGTACACTATCGAAGTCGTATTCTAGATTTTTGAATGATTGACTTTGGAAACGTTCATAACGTGCTTTCAGTTTGTCATATTTTGCGCTGTCATTCTGATTGAATAGTCGACGTAGCGCGTCTAATTCGTCTAACTTTTCAGTGGCGAAACTTAAACCTTCTTCGATAGATTGCTCTAAAGTTTCATCATCTAATGATACTGGAACGTGTAATAAAGATGATGAAGGTTGGATAACGATATGTTTTGCGTGTCCTTGTAACGTTTCGATTAATTTTTTCTTAGCTTCGATATCTGCAGCCCACACGTTACGGCCATCAATAATACCTGCATATAATGTTTTAGATGAATCGAAGTCACCTGATTCAATTTGTTTTAAGTTATAACCGTTGTCGTGTACAAAGTCTAATCCTAAACCACCAACTGGTAATGAACTTAAGAATTTAACATTGGCACGTTCGAAGTAAGTTTGAATGACTAATTTGTCAGCTAAACCTGCTTTATCAAAGTAGTCATAAGCTTCTCTAGTAATAGCTTCATAAGCTTCGCTTTCATCAGTAACTAATACTGGTTCATCAACTTGGATATAAGCTGCACCAGCGTCAATTAATGATTGAAGCACTTCTTTATATAAAGGTAATAGTGTTTGAACTTTCTCTTCGAATGATTGATGTCCACCTTTAGATAATTTTACAAACGTAATAGGACCTATAATCACAGGGTGAGCGTTAACGTTAAGAGATTTCGCATAGTTAAAGCGATCTAATAAAATGTTGTGGTTCACTTTAGGTTCAACATTATCCCATTCAGGAACAATATAGTGGTAATTCGTGTTGAACCATTTAATGAGTGCACTCGCGACATGTTCTTTATTACCGCGTGCAATATCGAATAATAAATCATCGTTAACTTCGCGACCTTGGAAACGTTCAGGGATGATGTTGAATAATAATGATGTATCGAGAATATGATCATACAATGAGAAGTCACCAACAGGTACACTGTCTAAATTATAATTTTTTTGTAATAGTAAATTTTCTCTATGTAGGTCACTTAACTTTTGATCTAATTCTGCTTTATCGATTTTTTTAGCCCAATAGCTCTCGATGGCTTTTTTCCATTCTCTTTTTCTACCTAATCTTGGGAATCCTAAATTTGAAGTTGTAATTGTTGTCATGATATTGCCTCCTTGTTTTGGGTAATTGCTTTGGAATATGCTGCGAGTTCTAATGAATAATCGATACGTTGGAATGGTGTGATAATGTATAAACCATTGAAATACTCATGCACTGTATCAATCAATTCTTTAGAAAGTCTTAAACTTAATGCTTTTGTTTTTTCTTTATCATCTTTTACTGCTTTAAATTGGCTTAATACGTCTTCAGACATTTTAATACCAGGCACTTCGTTATGTAGGAAAAGTGCATTGTTATAGCTTGCGATAGGCATGATACCTATAAATAGAGGGACATTAAGGTGTTTCGTCGCCTCATATACTTCTTTAATTTTTTCTTTGCTATACACAGGTTGTGTAATGAAGTAATTCATACCGGCAGCTACTTTTTTCTCAAGGCGTTTTACTGCACCGTCAAGTTTGCGTACATTAGGGTCAAATGCACCAGCGATGTTGAAGTTTGTATGTTTCTTCAGCGCATCACCATCAGTATTAATACCTTGATTGAATCTTAATGCTAATTCGGTTAATCCTTTTGAATTTACGTCATAGACATTCGTGGCGCCGGGTAGGTGGCCTACTTTTGAAGGGTCACCTGTAATCGCTAAAATTTCATTAACGCCAATAAGCGATAAGCCAAGTAAGTGTGATTGCAAGCCAATCAAATTACGATCTCGACATGTAATATGCACGAGGGGTTCAATGTTATAACGTTGGCGTATGATGCTCGCTGCAGCGATATTGCTAACACGAACAGTAGCAAGTGAATTGTCAGCGAGGGTAACAGCATCAATGTTCGCTTCGTCAAGTTTGCCAATATTCTCAAAGAAGAGATCTGTATCTAAATGTTTAGGTGTATCAAGTTCGACAATAACTGTTGGTCCGTTTTTAACTTTTGTTGTTAAATTATGTTTATACGTATGTGTGACTGCTCGATTTGTCTGACGATTAATCGGAATGACGTTTTTATTTTTAACAGGCTTTAAATCTTTTACAGATGATTTGATATACGCAATGTGTTGTGGTGTTGTGCCACAACATCCTCCAATTAATCTCACACCCTCATTAATAAGTTCTTGTGCGACATCTCCGAAATATTGTGCATTATCGCTATACTTAAATTCGCTATTCTCAATATCCAGTAAACTTGCGTTTGGATAGCATGATAAGTAAGCTGTTTCTGGTAACTCAATATGTGAAAATGAGCGTTGCATATGGTGTGGACCGTGATGGCAATTTAATCCAACAACATTGGCGCCACAGGCAACTAGTTGCTGTAAAGCTTTATTGATTTCAGTGCCATCGACTAAGTAATTCGTATTTGAAGCGGTCAATTGCGCGATGATAGGGATATCGTACTTTCGACGTGTTGTTGTAACAATATTTGTCAGTTCTTCTAAGTCGTAGTAAGTTTCGAACAATAACCCATCAACACCTTCTTCAACGAGTGTATCGATTTGATTTTCAGTGTGATACTGAATGGTGGACAAAGGCAATTCCTCTTGCTGTAAACTTCTGAAACCACCTATTGTGCCAAGTATGAAAGTATCAGGTCGTGCGGCACGTTTTGCGATGGTTACAGCTGCCTTATGAATGTCCTTTACTTTATGTTCCAAGCCAAAGCGTCTTAGCTTTTCAAAGTTAGCACCATACGTGTTGGTCTGGATAATATCGGCACCGGCCTCTATATAAGAACGATGTATAGACTCTACTTTTTCTGGATGTGTTAAGTTATAAGCTTCTGGACATGTATCTAAACCCTCTGAATAGAGAATTGTTCCCATTGCACCGTCAGCTACTAAAACGTTGTTCTGTAATTGATTCAATAATCGACTCATTGAAAGCCTCCTTTAATGCGTAGTTGAGGTCAGCAATTAATTCTTGAGATTGTTCTAGACCTACGCTTAATCGGAATAAGCCAAAGGTAATGCCACGTTCATTTCGAACATCTTCAGGAACAGCAGCATGTGACATTGTGGCTGGATGAGATAATATCGTTTCTACACCCCCAAGACTTACTGAAACTAGGGGTAAAGTTAAAGCATCTACAAAGTTTTGTGCTTTCGTTTCATCTTTTAATCGGAATCCAATCACGGCACCACCGCTATTTGCCTGTGATAAGTGTAATGAACTGTTTCCTGGATAATATACTTCGGCAATTTCTTCTCTTTCTTTTAAAAATGCTACAAGTTTCTCCGCATTTGATGTTGATTGTTTAAACCGCACAGGTAATGTTTTTAAGTGTTTGGCTAATGTCCAACTATCATGCGCTGACAATGCAGTGCCCGTACCATTCTGTAAAAGATATAATGCATCAGCGACGTCTTTACGATTTGTAATGGCAGCGCCTGCGATAATATCGCTGTGGCCACCTAAAAATTTAGTAGCTGAATGAACCACAATATCAGCGCCAAGTGCAAGTGGTGATTGACCCAACGGTGTCATAAATGTGTTATCTACTGCTAAAAGTAAGTGATGACGTTTAGCAATCGCTGCTACTGCACGTATATCTGTAATTTTGAAACAAGGATTGGATGGTGTTTCTACATAGATGAGTTTGGTATTCGGCTGAATCGCACGCTCAATTTCTTCAGGTTGTGTAGCATTAACAGTCGTAAATTGAATACCAAAGCGATTTAAAATTTGTTCTGTAAGTCTGAATGTGCCACCGTATACATCATCAGGAAGAATGACGTGATCATTTGCTTTTAATGTTAGTAATACCGCTGAAATTGCTGCGATACCTGAGGCGTACGCAAATGCATATTGTCCTCCTTCAAGTTTCGCTAATTTCTCTTCAAGAAGTTGGCGGTTTGGATTGCCACTTCTGGCATAATCAAATTTTGCATTGCCACCAAGCACTTTTTGATGAAATGTTGAAGAGTCGTAAAGTGGTGGGTTAGCTGAATCGTAATCTACACCTCTGTGTTCATCAAAAATAACTTCGGTTTCTTTTGATAAGCTCATGAAATCACTCCTACTTTAGAATTCTCCAATGCTCGTAAAATATCTGACTCAATGTCGTTATAATCTTCAATACCAATGGATAAGCGTATAAGGTATTCATCTATGCCACGTTTATCTTTTTCTTCATCCGGCATATCGACATGCGTTTGTGTGTATGGGAAAGTAATGAATGTTTCTGTTCCACCTAGACTTTCTGCAAAGATACAGATTTCTAAATTTTCCAAAAATTTAGCAACGCTAAAGTCTTTATTTAGACGTAAACTCAGCATGCCCGTTTTACCACTGTATAGCACTTCGTCTATTGCACTAGAAACTTTACATCGCTCGGCTAACTTCTTAGCGTTTGCCTCTGACCGTTCAATACGTAAATGTAATGTTTTTAAGCCACGTTGTAATAAATAACTATCGATAGGAGACAATGTTGCTCCAATCATGTTATGCAATTGCCCAAGTTGCTCAGCTAATGATTCATCTTTAACAGATACAACCCCAGCCAATACATCATTGTGACCACCAATATATTTAGTTGCTGAATGGAGTACAATGTCTGCACCGTCTTCTAAAGGCGTAGATAAATAAGGTGTTAAAAACGTGTTGTCGATAATTGTTAATAGATTATGCTGTTGACTTAAGATGTAATAAGGTTCAACGTCAATTTCGATCATTTGTGGATTCGAAATAGGTTCTATGAAAAGTGCCTTTGTATTGGTCGTAATAGCGTTAACAACTTCTTCATAATTTAGGAAATCAACATATTTAAATTTGATACCATATTGTTTTTCATAAAAGTCAAATAATCTAAATGTACCACCATATAAGTCGAAAGCGACTAATATTTCATCACCTGGTTGAAACAAGTTACATATGAGTTGTACTGCAGCCATGCCACTTGAAGTGGCAAATGAAGCAATGCCCCCTTCTAATTTCGCAAAGGACTCTTCAAATGCAGAACGTGTTGGATTCTTTGTTCTTGTATAATCATAGCCTGTTGACTGACCAAGGTGAGGATGTTGATATGCAGTAGACAAATAGATAGGATTGGCTATTGCGCCAGTAATATCTTTAGTTAATGATATTTGTGCTAATTGAGTATCTTTCATGTCAAATCCTCCATTCATTTTTTGTCCAATAAAAAAGCTTCCGTCCTTTAAACCCGATATGCATCGGATGTAAAGGACGAAAGCCTGTTTCGCGGTACCACCTTTATTTATTACTTTATTGCTAAAGTAACCTCAAACAGTACGCCATTTTATGAATAAAAGTGTACTGAGATAGTGGACGCTAATTTAATCGTTATGTAACACTTTAGTCGAATGAAAGGGACACATTAAAAAACTCATTTAACTTGATTATAAGTAAATGAGTATTAACGATGATTAGCGACGTCTAGAATTCCAGTACGCCATTAAACAATAAATGTTAATACTGTATCGCTATAACGGGCGAACCCGTTGATACCTCATATTGGCATCAACACTCAAAGGCCATTTTCAAACTTTCTTTCAATGTCTCTTCTCAGCTTTGGAGACTCTCTGTATTAGCAGTGTAAGTTCTACTTTCCTTATTACAGTGTGTAATTTGTGTTTTTTTAAGTTAATTCATAGCTTACAGACCTAAATTACATTTGTCAACAACTTTTCTGAAAATTAAGATTATAGAGGTAATTCAGAAAACTCTTTAAGTATTGATAGCATAGCGATAATTGTATATAAAAAAATTTAATTTTTTCATTACATTTGTCTAATCTACTTGTTAAACCTATTCTATATTTTTTAAAATAAATAAGTACTAAAAAATGCGCGCCATTGAATTTATAGTGTAAAAGTAAGTTTGTTGTGATTGTAAAAGACTAGTTCTTAGATAATGCTTCAAATACGATATCAATAATGGCTTAGAGAGGTGAAAATAGTGGGTCATAAGCAAGATGAGCGATTGGTGATAAGTCAAAATGAACAAATTCAAAAAATTGATCTTTCTAAAATTAAAGCCAATCCATATCAACCTCGTAAAACATTTGACGATGATAGATTGAGTGATTTAGCAACGTCAATACAAACTCATGGTGTATTACAGCCCATTGTATTGCGCCAGACTGTACAGGGCTACTATATAGTAGTTGGCGAAAGACGATTTAGAGCATCTCAATTAGCAGGGTTAACCGAGATACCTGCCATTATTAAAGAATTGTCCGATTCTGACATGATGGAATTAGCAATTATCGAGAATTTACAAAGAGAAGATCTCAATGCCATTGAAGAAGCTGAAAGTTACCAGCGCCTCATGAATGATTTAGGATTAACACAACAAAAAGTAGCGGAACGACTAGGCAAATCACGACCATATATCGCAAATATGCTAAGATTGCTAAATTTACCCAAAGACATTTCAAATCAAGTCAAAGAAGGTGCGTTATCTAGTGCACATGGACGCACGTTGTTAGGCATTAAAGATGTAACTATGATGAAAAAGATAAGCCAACAAGCCATACGTGAAAATTGGAGTGTTAGATATCTTGAACAGGTTGTAAATGAATTACAAGACTGTGGGCAGTCTAAAAAAAGCAAAGCAACAACGCAAATAAAACCTAAATTCATTCAAAAGCAAGAACGTCGACTGAAAGAAAAGTTTGGGTCTAAAGTAGACATTTCAACTAGCAAGAATATAGGTAAAATAACATTTGAATTCAAAACAGAAGAAGAATTTAAACGACTCATTCAAAAACTCAATGACGAAGTATGATACGTAATCAATCGTATTGATAGAGTGAGTTAAGGTGTGTTACATCTTAGGCTTTGCCAAGGAAATAAGTAATAAAATAAAGCTTAAGACGGATACATATTGCGCAATAAATGAGTATAATAATTTAATTATAAAAAGTTGAATAGGGAGGTTACTATTACATGAATCAGGTCAAAAATGTATTGTCTTCATTATTTGAACCTTTAACTAAAATAGAAACATATGAAAATTTAGCTATTAAAATAGCATTAATTATCATATATATTATTGTTGCACTTATCGTCATAGCAATATTAAACAAAGTAATTGAACAAGCATTTAAAATTCAAAATCGCAGTAGCAAAGGCAATAAGAAACGTTCTCGAACGCTTATTTCTCTTGTGCAAAACGTAGTGAGCTACATTATTTGGTTCATTGTGATTACTACTATCTTAAGTAAATTTGGAATTAGTGTTGAAGGTATCATCGCTAGTGCCGGTGTCGTCGGTTTAGCGGTTGGTTTCGGTGCTCAAACGATTGTTAAAGATATCATAACTGGTTTCTTTATTATATTTGAAAATCAATTTGATGTTGGGGACTATGTTAAAATCAATAGCGGTGGTACAACAGTAGCAGAAGGAACAGTAAAATCTATTGGCTTGAGATCAACGCGAATTAACACAATCACTGGTGAATTAACGATTTTACCAAATGGTAGTATGGGAGAAATTACTAATTTCTCTATTACCAATGGTTTCTCTATAGTAGAAATTCCGGTATCTGTAGAAGAAAACTTAGACAAGGTAGAAAAGCGTCTAAATAAACTATTTACTGCAATGCGCAGCAAATATTACTTATTTATCACTGATCCAGTCGTAGAAGGTATTGATTCGTTGGATGAAACTAAAGTAACGTTTAGAATATCTGCTGAAACCATTCCAGGTGAAGGTGCATCCGGCTCAAGAATATTACGTAAAGAAATTCAAAGAGTATTTGTTCAAGAAGGTATTAAATTACCACAACCAATTTATATTAAAAATAATAATCAACAAGGAAAATCTTAATTATTATTGAGGGGTAATTTCATGACGTCAAATTATGGAATAAATGATATAGTAGAGATGAAAAAGCAACATGCATGTGGAACTAATCGATTTAAAATTATTCGTATGGGTGCTGATATTCGCATCAAATGTGAGAATTGCCAACGAAGTATTATGATTCCACGTCAAACGTTCAATAAAAAATTAAAGAAAATATTAGTATCAAATCAAGATACTGAAGGTTAGGAGAATGATTAATGGCTTTAACAGCAGGAATCGTAGGATTACCGAACGTAGGTAAATCTACCTTATTTAATGCAATAACTAAAGCGGGAGCGTTAGCCGCTAACTATCCATTCGCAACAATTGATCCAAACGTAGGTATCGTAGAGGTGCCAGATTCACGTTTAAATAAATTAACAGAAATGGTTGAACCTAAAAAAACTATTCCTACAACTTTTGAGTTTACTGATATTGCAGGTATTGTAAAAGGTGCTTCTAAAGGTGAAGGTTTAGGAAACAAATTCCTTTCACATATTCGTGAAGTAGATGCAATTTGCCAAGTTGTACGTGCATTTGATGATGAAAATGTAACGCACGTATCAGGACGCGTAAATCCTTTAGATGATATTGAAGTTATTAATATGGAATTAGTATTAGCAGACTTAGAATCTGTTGAAAAACGTTTGCCTCGAATTGAAAAAATGGCGCGTCAAAAAGATAAAACTGCTGAAATGGAAATGAGAATTCTGTCTAGAATCAAAGAAGCACTTGAAAATGGTGATCCTGTACGTAGCTTAGACTTCAATGAAGAAGATCAAAGATACGTTAACCAAGCACAATTACTAACGTCTAAGAAAATGTTATATATTGCCAATGTTGGAGAAGACGAGATTGGTGATGAAGATAACGATAAAGTAAAAGCGATTCGAGAATATGCAACAAAAGAAGATTCTGAAGTTATCGTTATTAGTGCAAAAATCGAAGAAGAAATCGCTACATTAGATGATGAAGATAAAGAAATGTTCTTAGAAGATTTAGGCATTGAAGAACCAGGACTAGACGTACTTATCAGAACAACATATGATTTGTTAGGTTTATCAACATACTTTACTGCAGGTGTACAAGAAGTGCGTGCTTGGACATTCAGACAAGGTATGACAGCACCACAATGTGCAGGTATTATTCACACTGACTTTGAACGTGGATTTATCCGTGCCGAAGTGACAAGTTATGATGACTATGTTGAGCATGGTGGCGAACAAGGTGCTAAAGAAGCGGGTAAACAACGTTTAGAAGGTAAAGAATACATTATGCAAGATGGCGATATCGTACACTTTAGATTTAACGTTTAATAATCAAATCTAATTATTTATAGCGATATGCATAGTAAAAATTAAATATTTGATAAAAAAATAAAAAGCAATGTAAGTTTCGCTTGGCTTGAGTGACAGGAGACTTACATTGCTTTTTTATATTGTTTATTTCATTATATCTTAAAAGAACGGTATAACTTTAATTGCTTCAATAATATCTTTGGTGCTAAAAAACTGTTTACCTTCTCCAGTGTAAGCAGGTTCTAGAATCATATTGGCTTTCGCACAATATAACCATTCTGGATTGATACCGCAATTTAAGACTTCTTGAAATTCTTGAAAATCTTTATTCCAATCTAAATCTAATTGCATGTTTTACACCTCGACTATATTATAGAACAAGTGTTCGTAAAAATAAAGTGCTATGTATAAATTTTTTAACTAGTAAACCAATCAGCAGTAACATTCGCATCTAAGTAATTCGCATCAACGTTTTGGTTTAGTTCAGGGGCATAGTAACTATCTGTGTATTGCCATAAAACTTTCTCTCTATTAGGTTCTTGCGTTTGATAAGCTGCTAACCAATAACCATCATAGGCACTTACAGCATTCGGAACGTTGTTGGTCATAAAGTTCTCATAAGAATAAAATAATACTTTTTTATTCCCTGCAAGTTGTTTCATTTCATCAGCCCAAGCTTTTGTAGCAGTGTCAGCATCACCAGAAGTGATTGAATTTTGTTCAAAATCATTTACATAGAATGAAGCTTTAGGTGCACGACTATAAAGCGTTTGAGCTTCATTTCGAGCATCATCAGCATTTTCATACAGGCTATATGAATAGACGCCGAATTTCATATTATTTTTATCTAATAAAGCTGAATTATTCTCCAAACATTGATCAACATATTCTGAACCATATTGACCTCTGATAATGATGAAATCATAATCTTGCTTTAGTTGTTTAACTTGTGCATCCGTTAAGTTTCCTTGCCATTCTGAAATATCTAACACACGATCACCATTTTGTGTTGTGATTGCTTTAGATTTTGTTGAAAAGGTTGAACGGTTACTAGTAGCGTTGTTTTGTTCACTGGGATGATTTTTTAGATATTTTTGATATCCATACCCCATCGTTCCTTTTTGGCTACCTTCAGTCTGTTCAGAAGCGTTTGTATTTAACGCACCTATAGAAGTTGCCATAATAGTTAAACATGCAATAGATGATGTTGTTTTCTTGAACATTTGAGCTCTCCTTTAGATATTTTATTTTTTTAAAATAATATTAATATGCAAAATGCAGTTGTGATGTTAGTACAAAAACTAATGATTCTCAATTTTATAATTGACACGATACATATGTAGAAAAATAAGGTTATGAACAATGTAAATTAGCGGGACAGATGCTGAATAAAATATATTGTAAAAAGTAATACTCTGTGCTATAATCCTTGATTGTGAGTAATGAAAATTATTCCTTGCTTATCGTTAGTATTCGATAGGCCGCATAGACCACAAGGAGGTGCAAGTATAAAATGAGAACATATGAAATTATGTATGTCGTACGTCCAAACATTGAAGAAGATGCTAAAAAAGCAGTTGTTGAACGCTTCAACGGTATCTTAGCTTCAGAAGGATCAGAAGTTTTAGAAGAAAAAGACTGGGGTAAACGCCGTCTTGCTTATGAAATTGAAGATTTCAAAGAAGGTTTCTATAACATCGTACGCATTAAAACTGATAACAACAGAGCTACAGACGAATTCCAACGTTTAGCTAAAATCAGTGACGATATCATCCGTTATATCGTTATCCGTGAAGACCAAGATAAGTAATAAATTAATGGGGGCGTTTTAATGATAAACAGAGTTGTATTAGTAGGTCGTTTAACTAAAGATCCAGAATACAGAACCACTCCCTCAGGCGTAAGTGTAGCGACATTTACTCTAGCAGTTAATCGTACTTTCACGAATGCTCAAGGGGAACGCGAAGCTGACTTTATTAACGTTGTTGTATTTAGAAGACAAGCAGAAAACGTAAATAACTATCTTTCAAAAGGTAGTTTAGCTGGCGTTGATGGTCGCATACAATCACGCAGTTATGAAAATCAAGAAGGTCGTCGTATCTTTGTTACTGAAGTTGTAGCAGATAGTGTTCAATTCCTTGAACCTAAAAATGCTCAAGGTGGCCAACGTAATCAAAGTAATAACAATGATGTCCAAGACTACGGTCAAGGATTTGGTGGTCAACAATCAGGACAAAATACGTCTTATAATAACAATAATTCATCAAACAATAAACAATCTGATAATCCATTTGCAAACGCAAACGGACCGATTGATATTAGTGATGATGACTTACCATTCTAATAACAAAATGAACGTATAAAAAAATATTCCAAAGGAGGTAATTAACCATGGCAGGTGGACCAAGAAGAGGCGGACGTCGTCGTAAAAAAGTATGCTATTTCACAGCAAATGGTATTACACACATCGACTATAAAGACACTGAATTATTAAAACGTTTTATCTCAGAACGCGGTAAAATTTTACCACGTCGTGTAACTGGTACTTCAGCTAAATATCAACGTATGTTGACTACAGCTATTAAACGTGCTCGTCATATGGCTTTATTACCATATGTTAAAGACGAAAACTAATATATAGGTATTGGTTAAACCCCGTAGGCTTAAGGCTTGTGGGGTTATTTTTTTGTGCTTTGAATTTTAGGGAAAGGATAGAAAAGGGATATAATAATAATTTTATATAAAGCACTTAGTAGTACTGCACCAAAAATTCCCACCAATACTAAATTGATAATTTAGCTTGAAGGGGATTTAATATTATAAATACTAATATTTTATTGTCATTAAATCATTATTTTAAATGATCAACGGCATACTGTGCTTCTTCTTCAGTGAATTTGAAACCATCTTTAGAAGACAACATATCCTTAATATCTGATTTAGAAGTATCGCCATTTTTAGATAAAGATTTGGCTCTTTCTAGTGCATTCTCTTTGTAGTCTACTTTTACATTATCGGCAGCATATTTTGCTTCATCTTCTGTGAAATCGTCGTATTCTACTAACTTATTATAAAGTTCACTTTTTGATTCGATAGAGTCTTGCATATATCGTTGGGCATTTTTTAATGCATTCTTTTTAAAATCCGTCTTCAAATGTTTCATTGCGTAATCTGCTTCATCTTTCGTAAATTGACGCCCATCTTTAGACGTAAGTTCGTCTTCAAGTTGCGATTTTGAAGAATAAGATTGGTCACTGATATGTTTTGCTGTTTCTAACGCATTTTCTTTATAGTCAATTTTTGCATGCTTCATCGCATAATCTACTTGTTCACTAGTAAATTGACCTGAATTTTCATCATTTCTAAGATAATCAGTTAGTTCTTTTTTCGAAAAATGTAAGTTATCACTACTTTCTTCTGCAGTTTTTAACGCATTTTCCTTATAATCTACATCTTTTAAATGATTAACGGCATATTTAGCTGTACTAGAATTAAATTTATCACCACTACTAGAAGTCAATTGGTTATAGATACCTTTTTTAGACATGTACATCGATTTAGCATAAGTTTCAGCACGTTCCAAAGCTTCTTCTTTATCATTCCCGCCAGCTTTACGAGAGTTACCTTCTTGTTTGGATTCATGTGTTGCATTTTCACTATCACTTGATGAAATTGAGTCTGAGACTTTCATAAAAATCACACAAGCTGCTAGTACTAATATAATTAAAATAACTAGACAGCCACAACCGGCGCCGCATCCAATAAGCCAATATTTCCCTTTATTAGAACTATTGGAATCATCGTTTTGAGTACTTTCATTATTACTCACATTTTCATTTTTATCTTGATTATGTATATTGTTTTCTTGTGATTGCTCTTGGGATGAATTGGTATTATTTGGTGGCTCTTCATTAAATGCCATTAAAATATCCTCCTTGTAGTTGGTTAACACTAATTACAATCATACATAAATTAAAATTACATACAATAGCTATAAAATTTATTTTGTGACATTAATTTAAATTCAAGTCATTATATCGCAATTAAATTTATTTAAAACGAAAATTATGATAAAAAAGCCTATCATACACTAAATATATAGTATGAGAGGCATTTAATAGAAATTATAAACGAATATCGATATCGTCAATTTGCTGTTGATATTCTTTGTATTTACTTTCGACTAACATTTGATAAGGTGTGTCAAAGAAGTCTGCGAGAATCATTGCATCTTTAAACTTAGGTTCATGTTGATGATTTTCCCATTCCCATAATTGATGGGGTTCATAATGTGTACCATATTTTTTATTAATTAATTCTGTTAATTCGTTAATTTCAAGATTTCGTTTAGTTCTTAAATTAAAAAGTGTATGTGAACTCATGAAACATAACCTCCTAAAAAACAAGTTTGAATTTAAATTATTTTTACTTACTTTCCAATTCATTAATTATAAGTAAATAATTTGAGTTTTTATATACAACCTAAGTTATTTAACTATACTAGTCTTGTTCACAATAATTATCAAGTCTTTTAGCTGATAAATATTAATTATGTTATCTTTATTTCAAGAAATATAAATAAAGGGGAAATTTATAATGAAACTATTTGATTCGCATTTTCATATCATTGATTATGATTTTCCGGCGAAGGAAAATAACGGCTATATGCCTCCATCATTTAAGGTTAATGACTATTTAAATTATACTCAGCAATTAAATGTTGTTGGTGGCGCCAATTGTATCAGGGTCATTTCAAGGATTTGACCAAGATTATTTAATATCAGCTTTAAGGGTCAATTTGTTGGGATAACGCAGCTACCTGTATCTACATCTGACGATGAAATTCTTCGATTATATGATGAAGGAGTTAGAGGTATTCGATTTAATGTTAAACGTGGTGGGTCTGAAGATATAACGCTTATTAAGACGTTTGCACAAAGAGTCTATGATTTAGTTGGCTGGCATTCTGAAATATATATTGAATCCAAACAATTAAAAGACTATAAAGAAATTATAAGTTCGTTACTTAAAGTATCAATCGATCATCTTGGCTTGACCGTAGAGGGTTTTGAAGATTTAAAAGCATTAGTCAAACAAGGTGTTTATGTTAAAGCAACAGGATTTGAACGTATAGAAGTTGAGCCTATTGCAGCCATTAAGGAACTGATTGACATTAATCCTGATGCCATTATGTTTGGTACAGATTTACCTTCCACGCGAGCAAAGCGTCCTTTTAGTGAACGAGATATTGAGTTAATTCAAAAGCATTTTGATGAAGAGACACAAGAGAAGATCTTTTATAAAAATGCATTAAAATTTTACAGAATTTCAGAATGAAAATCGAATTTGTAGTAGTGGAAAACGAATATATAAATTATCCATAATTTTTATAATGAGATTTGATATAAGTTAAAATAAAAATATAATAAAATTATATCCTAATGTTTATTCATGTTGATGCGTGGTATATATAAGAAGTATATAAAAATAGAAGATGTAAGGAGAGTTCTGAATATGGGCTTTATTGTTATGTTAATAGTCGGAGGATTAATCGGCTGGGTTGCCGGTATGATCATGGGTAAAGATATCCCAGGTGGTATCATCGGTAACATCATCGCTGGTTTAATCGGTTCAGCTGTAGGTAGTAAATTGTTAGGTACTTGGGGACCTGTATGGGGTGGCGTACCAATCATTCCAGCACTAATCGGTGCAATTATTGTTATTTTCGTTGTTTCTTTAATTTTAAAAGCACTTAGAAAATAATAGCGATATTAAGAGAGCTACTTTAATAGTAGCTCTCTTTTTTAGTTTAATGAAATTTTAATTAATTAAAGCCTGATGGTTATGAATATCTTCAAAATCATAGTTCTTTATAATCTCGCATCCTAAGGGATGTCTACCATTATCAACGTGCTTATTAACTTCTTCTAATACTTCCAGAATTTCATACTCAGGCGTTTCAATTTTAAATGAATACCTAAATATATGTCCGTGATCCGATTTAACAGTTGCCATGAGTTCGTCGTTTACCATTTTATAACCTAGTAATTCCATTATTGATTCCCCTCCAATAAGTGTGATTACTTAGTTATAATGTAGCATGTAAAAAGGCATGATGACAGTAATTTTACTTAAATGTTAATGATTATCATTTCACTTATCTTTTTGAGGGGGTTATATTTTAAAAGTAGCTAAAATTGGGCATAAAAAGAGGGTGACGTCGGGTTAAGGCGTCACCCAGGAGTATTATGTTCATGAATATAAAAGACTTTGTAGTTATTATTTAACTACACCCTAATACTACCATGTTACCTACCATAATGACAATAAAAAGTGCTTAAAATATAAAAAAAATTCCGTTTAGTACTAATATTTGTAAAAAGTTATATTTAAGTTATTTATTAAACTTAAAATGATTGTGTTGCTTATTAATATTTAGACTACGCGTAGACTTACATATTTATATAAGTTATGGCATAATGTTTATAATATTTGATTGAAGAGGGTGTATATATAGATGGAATAATAACGTTTATTACTATTGCGCTACTTATTATCATTGTGCCTGGTCCAGACTTTTTGATTGTCATGAAAAACACAATCCATTCGGGCAAACTAAATGGTTCTATGGCAGCTTTAGGTATTACCTCTGCTCATATCATTTATTCATCGTTAGCTGTATTGGGAATTATATATATTCTTACAAGTTTATATTACGTATTTTTGATTATAAAAATTCTAGGTGCCTGTTATCTGATTTATCTAGGCGTACAAAGTATTCGTTCAGCTCATCAGTCGATGAACTTTAATACGGGTGGTATTAAAGTCAATGATGTGAGTTGTTTTACCTCATATCGACAAGGCTTTCTAAGCACAATTTTGAATCCTAAAGCGTTACTTTATTATGTGAGTGTTTTACCGCAATTTTTGTCAACTGGCGGAATTGAAGTGAAATCACAAGTAGCCATTTTATCTTTAGCAGTCATTATGATTATCTTAATTTGGTTTTTATTCTGTGTATTTGTATTTCAATATATTAAATTATTATTCAGTCAGCCTAAAGTAAAAGCTATATTTGATTATACTGTAGGTTTTATTTTAATAGGATTATCAATTAATTTATTATTAAGCAAGAGTAGTTAAATTTCAGTAAAGGATTGTAGTATATGAAATTATATTTAGTGAGACATGGAGAATCACAATCAAATTATGATAATAAACATAATCGAGCTTATTTCTGTGGCCAATTAGATGTGCCATTAACCAAGAAAGGTATTGAAGGCGCAAAAAATTTGGAAAGCTACTTTAAAGACAAACATATTGATCATGTTTATATATCTGATTTAACTCGAACACAGGAAACCTATCATTATATCTTTCCATATGACATACCTTCTACTATCACTTCATTGCTTCGAGAACGTTCTTTAGGAGTATTTGAAGGAGAGTATAAAGATAAGTTAATGCAAGATGCACAATATCATCGTTACTTTAACGATCCTGAATATAAAGATTTTCGTCATAGTTTCACTCAAAAAGCGCCTATGGGTGAAAGTTATAGAGATGTATATAATAGAGTTCATCAATTCTTTGAACAAATGAATATGAGTGACGATGAAATAATTGTAATCGTAGCACATCAAGTAGTTATTCGTTGTATATTTGCATATTTCAATGTAATTGGTGAAGAAGAAGCATTAGATTACAATGTTGAAAATTGTAAACCATACTTTTTAGAAGTATAAAATGTATAATAACAATTAATTAACACGCAAAAATCCAAACCGTATATTTTAACGGTTTGGATTTTTATGTGCCTAGAAAAGTATGTCAGTCACAACATTTTATTTATCTAAAACGTCAGATTTAATATTTTTATCGTCTAGGAATTTTTGAATTTTATCTTGTTGTTTACCATTTACATCACCTGCATAATGTGTAGGCACATCGACAACGTTAATTGTATTTTGTGGTTCATAATTAAGCTGCTCAATGCTCTTATCAACATCTGCGATTGTGCTATTTAAGGCGTGGAAATAATTAATAATACGCTCAGTGTTTTCCTTATACCCAGAAGGTAAGGTATTGTTTTTAACGAATTTTTTGAAATGTAAATCATTTTTAACAGCTAAGTTTGATAATTTGCTGAGCTTTTTAGCTTGTTTATCAGTGACCCTTGTTTGTCCTGTACTTTGTCGGTCAATTTGACTTTGCATCACGTATTTATTATCTAAAATATCGCTATTAACATCTAAATATTTTTTAATGGCTTTATTCATTTCATCTTCGCTAAGTTTTTGGTTCTCTTTATTTGAAGTGAAAATATCACTTTCTGTTAAATTTTTAGCGTGTTTTGGTGCATTAACGCCATTACTATGATGGTCTGTTGTATCATTATCATCCTCAGGTGCACAAGCGCTTAATGTTAGTAATAATGATAAAAAGAGACCTATTAATATATTCTTCTTCATAGGTTTATAAATCTCCTTTATTAGTAACGCAACTATAATTTTACATAATAATAGATTATCATTTATCGAAAAATAATTGAATGTTAAGTACTTAAATTCATAGCCATCTATGAACAATTTGTGGCATTTATCTAGTTACATAGTTTGTAAATCGGCTAAAAGATTATCTAGGATTTTATGGGTCATAGGTAACTTTTTTAATTTTCTCTTATTAATTAGTATAAGTGATTCACTATTTTAAAAAAAAGTATTAATATAATTTCTTTCAGATTGGCTCATCTCATTGTAAAGTTGTGTTAATGTTTCGGATTGTGAAGCGAATTGAAGTAGCGTATAGACTTTACTGTAATGAGATGATGGATTTACAAGTAGATTCAAATTACTCAATTGTTCTTCTGAAATTAGGGAAAGAGATTCGTGCCATACTGTGACCTCCAATGTTATTTATCTGTACAAACATAGATTAGCAAAGATAAAGTGAAAGTTACAAAAAAACAGAGACGTTTGTAAAAAACGTCTCTGCTTTATATGAAGATATTTGATAGGTTAAGTGTTTAATATGGATAAATGTGAAGTAAATAAACTTCTAACATATCCTAAAAAGATTATTAATTTCTAATGATATAATCAAATGCATTTAATGCCGCATTGGCACCTGCACCCATAGAAATAATAATTTGTTTATTTTTCTGATCGGTAACGTCACCAGCAGCAAATATACCTGGAACGTTTGTATTGTTATTACGGTCAATAACAACTTCGCCACGGTTATTTAGTTCTACTGCATCACCAATCCAACTTGTATTTGGAACTAGTCCGATTTGAACGAAGATACCATCTAAACTTAATTCTTTCATTTCGCCAGAATTTAAATCTTCGTAACTAATACCAGTTACATGATCTTTACCTAATACTTCAGCAGTTCGTGCATTAGTGTGGATATCTACGTTTGATAGTGAACGTAAACGATCTTGTAATACAGTGTCTGCTTTAAGTTCTGATGAATATTCAAATAAAGTAACATGTTTAACAATTCCTGCTAAGTCGATAGCAGCTTCAACACCAGAGTTCCCTCCGCCGATAACTGCAACGTCTTTGTTTTCAAATAAAGGACCATCACAGTGAGGGCAGAAAGCAACACCTTTATTGATTAAGCGATCTTCACCAGGAATGTTAAGTTTACGCCAGCTTGCACCTGTTGAAATAATAGCGGTTTTAGTTTCTAAAACTGCATTATTTTCAAGTGTGACACGAATAGCTTGGTCTGTCTTCTCGATATTAGTAGCACGGATACCTGTCATTGTATCAATATCATATTCTTCAATATGAGCAGCTAAATTAGCTGAGAATTGAGAACCTGTTGTTTCTTTTACAGTGATAAAGTTTTCGATGCCAGCAGTATCATTAACTTGACCACCAATACGGTCAGCAATAATACCTGTACGTAGTCCTTTACGAGCCGTATAAATTGCGGCACTACCACTAGCTGGACCACCACCGATGATTAAAACATCATATGGATCTTTACCTTCAAATTCAGAAGCATCTTGCGTACTGCCTAATTTAGTTAAGATATCTGAAATAGTCATACGTCCATTGCCAAATTCTTCACCATCTAAGAATACAGCTGGGACAGCCATGATATCTTCTGATTCTTCACGGAATACAGAACCATCAATCATTGTATGAGTGATATTAGGGTTAACAACACTCATTAGATTTAATGCTTGAACAACGTCAGGACATTTTTGACATGTCAAACTAACGTAGGTTTCAAAGTTGTATTTACCTTCTAAACCTTTAATTTGATCAATAATTGATTGTTTCTCTTTAGGTGCACGACCACTTACTTGTAAAATTGCTAATACAAGAGAATTAAATTCATGACCTAATGGAATTCCGGCAAACGTTACGCCAGCTTCTTCATCAGGTTTGCTGACTGAGAAGCTTGGTGTACGTTTTAATTCTTTTTCTACGATTGTTATATGTTCAGACATTTCAGCGATTTCATCTAAAAGTTCTTTAAGTTCTTTAGATTTGTCGTCAGAACCGATACTAGCTCTGAATTCTACATCGCCTTCCATTAGTCCTAAAAGTTGTTGTAATTGTTGTTTTAAATCAGCATTAAGCATTCTTTAATGCCTCCTTAAATTTTACCTACTAAGTCTAATCCTGGTTGTAATGATTCAGAACCTTCTTCCCATTTAGCTGGGCATACTTCACCTGGATGTTGACGTACATATTGAGCGGCTTTGATTTTATTTACTAATGTGCTTGCGTCACGGCCAATACCATCTGCATTAATTTCAGCTGCTTGAACAACGCCGTCTGGATCAATGATGAAAGTACCACGTTGAGCTAAACCAGCTTCTTCATCTAATACATCAAAATTACGAGTGATTGTTTGAGAAGGGTCACCGATCATTTGATATTGGATTTTACTGATTGCATCTGAATGATCATGCCAAGCTTTGTGTACGAAATGAGTATCAGTTGATACTGAGAATACATTTACACCTAAGTCTTGTAATTTATCATATTGGTTTTGTAAATCTTCTAATTCAGTTGGGCATACGAATGAGAAGTCAGCTGGGTAGAAACATACTACGCTCCAAGAACCTTTTAAATCATCTTGGCTTACTTCTTTGAATTCGTCTTTTTTAGGATCATAAGCTTGCGCTGTGAATGGTAGAATTTCTTTATTGATTAATGACATAACTTAAATTCCTCCTGATTATCATGAATATTAATTAGAACTACATAATAATTATTGCTTGTTTATAATAATTCTAATTTCTTAAATATTATTATTACATGCTATTTCCTATTCGTCAACTTAATGCACTTATAACTATTGAAATGTTGATTTAACATTGTTCAAATAGGTTTTTTGAATCATATATTGAGAAAGTAAATATGTGTTTAAGTTTTAGTGTTTATTTTGAAAATGTTATTTTAAAAGTGCTTCTAAATATCAATTAACCTTTTCCATTCTCAACTAAACATATGTTTTTGATAATAAATAATATGAATAATTAAAAAAACGGAATAGAAATCAACATTAATGATGAAGATTTCATATCCCGTTCAACAATGGCTAATGTATGGGTTAGTTCTTTATAACTTAAATAGTCAGTTAATCAATAACTTTAACTGTGACAGATCCTACTCTATCATAGTCAGCAGTATAAGTACCTTCTTCTAAATTTAAAGGAGAAATGAAGGTTCCAGATGAAATAAATTGTCCTCTTTTTAATGATTTACCATGAGAATGTAATTTTTTGTTTAACCATTTTACTGATTCAATTGGATTGCCAAGCACTTCACTAGAGTGACCCCTTTCAATTTGGTTATCATCCTTGAATAACTTTAAATTAATATCAGCAAATGCCTCGTAATCAAGAGGTGTGATACGTTCACCAACCACAATAAGTCCAGTAGCTGTATTATCAGAAATTAAATCACCTAAAGTGAAATTTGGGAACCAATCTTTATAACGTGCATCGGGAATTTCGATGCCTGGTGCGACTTTTACGCTTTCTAATATCGTTTGTGTATCAGCATCTTCAGGTAAATCCGCAGTTAATTCGAAAATAATTTCAGGCTCCAATAGTGGTGCAAATAACGTTGTAAGAGACACACCATGACCGTTTTCTACGACTTGATGAGATAAAATAGTACCGTATGCTGGTTCATTAGTATTAGCAATTGCTTGAGTTGCAGCACTCGTCATACTAACTTTATAACCTTTAATAGGTACATTCTTCTCGGCTTGAATTTGATGGATAAGATCATCTTGTGTTTTGTAAGCTTCTGGTTCAGTTAGATTATATGTTTTGCTTACAAATTCGATAGGTTCTTTTGAAATGTATGCTTGAAATAAGGCATTTGATACTTCTTTGTTTGCTTGACTCATGATATCTCCCCTTAAATATCTGAAAATTGTTACTATTATGATAACTATAAAATTATTATCATGCAAATGTTTTACGGAAGATAGTTAAACCTTTATAAAAGCAAAATGAAATATAAATTGTTACGATGTAATAAATAGACTTGAAGGAGTAGATACCATGTCAGACTATGTTTACGATTTGATGAAAAAACACCACTCAGTGAGACAATTTAAAGATAAAGCACTAAGTGATGAAACAGTTCAAAAGTTAGTAGAAGCAGGGCAAAGCGCATCAACGTCAAGTTACTTACAAACATACTCAATTATAGGTGTAGATGATCCTGAAATTAAAAAACAATTGAAAGAAGTTTCAGGACAGCCATATGTTGTCGATAATGGCTATTTATTTGTTTTTGTTTTAGATTATTATCGTCATAATTTAATAAATGAAAATGTAGACTTTGATATGCAAACGTCTTTTGAATCGGCAGAAGGATTATTGGTAGGGGCTATTGATGTGGCATTAGTTTCTGAAAATGTTGCTTTAGCTGCTGAGGATATGGGTTATGGTATTGTTTACTTAGGTTCACTACGAAATGATGTTGCGCGTGTCAAAGAAATTTTAGATTTACCTGAATATGCTTTTCCATTATTTGGAATGGCTGTTGGCGAGCCAGCAGATGATGAAAATGGTGCACCTAAGCCACGTTTACCGTTTGAGCATGTATTCCATAAAAACGTTTATAATAGCAATGCTAAAGAACAAAGAGAAGCTATTCAGAAATATGATGAGAAAATCAGTGAGTATTATAAAGAACGTACGAATGGAAAGCGTCAAGAAACATGGTCACAACAAGTTGCTGGGTTCTTAAGTGGTAAAACACGTTTAGATATGTTGGAAGAGCTAAATAAATCCGGGTTAATGAAAAAATAAGCTATTAATAAAAAAGCGTAGCTAATGGTTACAATTGTTCGAAATAAACATTGTAATGTTTTAGCTACACTTTTTTTAAATATTAATTTGTTGATAAATCTCCATATTCATTTGAATTGAATTTATCTTTATCCATATTACCTGTAAGTTTTGCAGTTCCAGTACCTGCTAATATTGAATCATTAACGTTAAGGGCAGTACGTCCCATATCGATAATTGGTTCTATTGAAATAAGTACCCCTGCAAGTGCAACTGGTAGATTTAAAGTTGATAATACTAAGATAGATGCGAAAGTTGCACCACCGCCGACACCAGCTACACCAAATGAACTGATTATAACAACGCCAATTAATGTAAGAATAAATGGTAAATCAATATCTACATTTGCAACTGGTGCTACCATAATGGCTAACATAGCAGGATAAATTCCCGCACAACCATTTTGACCTATTGATAAGCCGAATGATGCTGAGAAATTAGCGATACCATCTGGTACACCTAATCGTTGTGTTTGAGTTTGAATGTTTAAAGGTAATGCACCAGCGCTTGAGCGAGAAGTAAATGCAAATATAAGCACTTCTAAAGTTTTCTTAACGTAACGCACTGGATTGATTCCCATTACTGCTAATAATATTAAATGGATAATGTACATTGTGATTAATGCTGCATAAGATGCAATCATAAATTTACCTAATGTCCATATCGCTTGAAAATCACTCGTAGCGATTGTAGATGCCATAATCGCGATGATACCATATGGTGTTAGTCTTAAAACGAATGTAACGATAGACATTACTAATGCGTATATAGCATCGATACCGCGTTTTAACAAACTACCACTTTCTGGTTGTTTGCGAGCAACACGTAAATATGCAAATCCTACAAAGATTGCAAAGATAACCACTGCAATTGTAGAAGTTGTTCTCTGACCAGTGAAATCTAAGAATGGATTGCTAGGTAATAATTCAAGAATTTGCTGTGGTAACGTATTAGCAGTCAGATCTTTAGCTTGGCTACTAATTTCGCTTCCTCTTGAGTTTTCTGCACTACCTAAATCAATGCTTGAGGCATCAAGTCCAAATACAATGGCATAAAAAATTCCTACTATAGCAGCAATAGCTACAGTACCAATTAAAAACATAAAAATATAAGTACCAATTTTAGCGAATTTATCACCAATTTGTATTTTACTGAATGCTGACACAATTGAAATGAATATAAGTGGCATTACAATCATTTGTAACAAAGCCACATAGCCGTCTCCCACAATACTATACCAGTCAGTAGTTGTTTCAAGTACTTTGGAGTTTGCTCCATAAATAAGATGTAACGCTATACCAAACACAATTCCCAACCCTAATGCGGTAAATACTCTTTTAGGGAATGAGACGTGCTTTTTAGCCATTATGAATAACCCAATTAAAAACAATATCATAACGACAATATTAATAACTGTAAAAAAAGTCCCCATAATTATTCTCCTTTGAATATTCTAATTCCGACATACTTAATAAGGATAATACTATTTATTTTATATTTCAATAGCTTGAAATAAAAAGTATAAATTATAAGTTTTTGAAAACACACAATAGTTAATTGAATTAAAATAATTTAAAGATTTAAATCATTAATCATATTAATATAGAAACGAAAAAAGGTAAGACAATGAATTCAAAATGAATTCTGTCTCACCTTTGTATAAAGAGTTAGTATTGCGACAAATAGGTCCTGTTACCAATCATTAAATAATTTAAATCTTTATAAATTAAATAATCTCGCAAAGAAACCTTTCTTCTCATCATTAGGTCTATTAAGAGAAGATTGCGTTTTAATATCTTCTTTTAATGTATCGATAGATTGTTGATTATTATCATTAATTTCTTTAACTAAACTATTTTTAGTGTATTCAGATTGCTCTTTTTGAGCTGTTTGGATGGCTTCTTGTGAATTTTGAATAGCCAATAATGATTGATTGTGAGTATCTAATTTTTCAGTGATTTGATTTTGAAGTTCTTTTAATTCCGTTTGTTGTTGGTGAACTTGGCTAATCATTTGACCGAGCATTTGACGTTCTTCTCGCATTTTTTGAATTTCTGTGCGTAATTCTTCTACCAATTGTGTAGCACCTTGATCAGCAGGTAGTTGTTCATTATCTTCTTTGACAATCACTTGTAAGAAGTCTTTTTCTTTTTCAAGCTCTTCAAAAGCTAAATCATAACTATTCGTTTGTTTTACTTTTTCAGCGATATCTTGGAAAAGTTCGATATCTTCTTCTTTAAAGTCAGTAGCTTCACGGCCACGATATTCTGTCTTACTAAGTTGATAGCCACGTTCTTCTAAGTGTTGGACTATCTTACGGACTTGTTTTTCACTTAGTTCGACACGCTGAGCGAATTCTTTGGTTAACATAGCTGAAAGTCCTTTCGTTCTTTGATTTATGTACACTGACGTTTGTCTTCTGTCAGTGAAACGTCAGTCTAACCTCAAATATTAGTTTAACCCTTTATATCGCTCATTTCAAGTGTTCCTAATGGGGTAGGCGTAAATTCATTTTGACTAATAAAGGATAAATAATATCTCGAGAAATGCCGTTAGCAAACACATATTTTAAAATGTAATTTGATTTAACACTTGCTGGATAGATATCTTTTGTTAATTCTATATTTGATTTAATGAATAAGTCTACTTTAAAAGGCGAGTCAATTTTTGAATAGTTAGGATGTATATAATCAATTTCACTTTGTCGTTCAAAGGCGTTTGATAATAATAATTGTTGGCGTTGAGTTAAAGCTTGTTGATTGATGTCTTTTAATGGATGATCCGTCTTAGGAACTTCCACCATTACAAAATTAATATCACGAGAATGAACTTTATTAGAAAGTTGATTTAATTGATGTTCTATTTCTTGAAGTGTATTAATTAGGACATTTTCATAATCTGGTGTATCATTGGCGATTAAATGTATTAAAAATGCCGAATTTGTTGTTGCTTCATAATGTGCCGTTGCTAAACTAATAATCTCATCATCTTGTATGCCTACAAGAAATACGTAATCATTTTCGGTCTTATTATTTTTTAAGGATCTTTCAATAATATAGCTATCTTCATAGAAATTCACATCTAATTGTTGATTATAAAAAGTGATTGCCTTGTCATAATATTCATCTTTTATTGATTGAATTACGTGAAAATTCATTATGTCACCCCCACGATAGTTTGTTTAAGTATAGCATATTTAAACATTTTGACGTCATTGTTAAAAAGATATTGAGATTGAAAAAAACCGTAAAATGAACTTAAAACTACGTTCATTTCACGGTCTCAAAGTTTAAAGTGAATATTGATTATGATTTAGGACCTTTAGATTCGTTTGCATAATGTGAAATATCAATTTCTTCATAAGCTGAGTTATTTTCCTCAACTTCGTCGTGTGAAGAGTTATCCTTGTTGGCAATTACTAAAAATTTACCATCTAAAATATCTTTTTTGTATTTTTCTGTTTGCTCTTCAGATAATTCATAACGAGCTAAAACGGCTTCTTCGCCATCCTCACCAGTTAATAATTTAGACATACGGTCACTAAAAGAACCACTTGTAGCAATTAAAGTAACTTGAGAATCATGTAAAGCATCTAAATGTAATTTACGTTTACTTACAACGAGTAATTCATTTTCTGAGTATCCTTCAGCTTTTTTCTTATCAATAACGTTATAAATCTCATCTTGCTTGTCTAATACGGTAAAATCTGCCATATTAATCGCCCTCCATCTTTTCGTCCTACTTTTAATAAAAATATACCCTTAAGAATATTTATAAAACTCAACTATAGTTATTATATAATTAATTAAGAATGGTTTACAAATAGTGATGAACAATATTTAGTTAAACGCTTACACTTGAAAATATTATTATGAAAGGGCTTGTAACAATTTCTATCATATTGAAAATAAAGCAAAAGTTTGGTATTATCGTTAAATAATTTATATCGCTCATATAATCTAAAGAATATGGCTTTAGAAGTTTCTACCATGTTGCCACAAACGACATGACTATGAGTTCAGACTCAATACATAAAAGAGCAAGTTTTATTTAAATAGCTATCTAGAATACTATATAAAAGTTGTTTAGCTTTGGAGGTTGTATATACACCCACTTCATCCTATGAGGTAAAACAAATTTAAAATTATAAAGTGTTTGAAGAAGAAGACATTTAAATATACGGCTTCTTGAAATTTCAAAATACTATGTATTGCCTGTACGCTCATGGATCCTGAAACTTTTTCGCAAAGTTTGAGGCTTTTTTTGTATACAAATTTAGGAGGTTTTGACGTGGAATCGCTTAGACAGAAAGTCAAAAAAGATGGCGTAGTAATTGACGAAAAAATATTGAAAGTGGATGGTTTTTTAAATCATCAAATCGATGCAAAATTGATGCATGAAGTAGGCAAAACATTTTATGAGCAATTTAAAGATAAAGGTGTCACAAAGATTTTGACAATCGAGGCTTCAGGCATTGCTCCAGCTATTATGGCATCTTTACATTTTGATGTTCCTTGTTTATTTGCTAAAAAGGCTAAACCAAGTACGTTGAAAGATGGCTTTTATAGTACCGATATTCATTCCTTTACAAAGAATAAAACAAGTACGGTTATTGTTTCGGAAGAATTTCTAAATGAGAATGATACGGTTTTAATTATTGATGATTTCTTAGCCAATGGTGATGCCTCACTTGGGTTATATGATATTGCGCAACAAGCTAAAGCTAAAACGGTTGGTATTGGTATTGTTGTTGAAAAGAGTTTCCAAGATGGTAGACAAAGATTAGAAGAGGCAGGTTTAAACGTTTCTTCATTATGTAAAGTGGCTTCATTAAAAGGAAACCAAGTGACACTACTAGGTGAAAATGAATGAAGACGTTCATTTTAAGTTTACAACACTTATTAGCAATGTATGCCGGAGCGATATTAGTACCAATTATTGTTGGTACCAGTCTTAAATTTACGCCGGAACAAATTGCGTATTTAGTCACAGTGGATGTTTTTATGTGTGGTGTAGCAACATTTTTACAAGCTAACAAAGTGACAGGTACAGGATTACCCATTGTACTAGGATGTACATTTACTGCGGTAGCACCTATGATTTTAATCGGTCAAACGAAGGGCTTAGACGTGCTATATGGTTCATTGTTTGTATCAGGTATTTTAGTTGTTATTATTGCACCATTCTTCTCTTATTTAGTTAAATTCTTTCCACCTGTCGTAACTGGAAGTGTGGTTACAATTATAGGAATTAATTTAATGCCAGTAGCAATGAATTATTTAGCTGGTGGAGAAGGTGCTAAAGACTATGGAAATCCTAAAAATTTAATTTTAGGAGGCGCTACATTAGTCATTATTCTTATTTTACAAAGATTTACGAAGGGCTTCTTAAAATCCATTGCGATTTTAATCGGACTAGTTGCAGGTACAATATTGGCAAATGTGCTTGGCTTAGTAGATGTTAAGCAAGTGGGAGAAGCCCATTGGTTAGGAATACCTCAACCATTTCGTTTTTCTGGTTTTGGTTTTGATTTAGGTGCGATACTTGTATTTACAATTGTAGCCATCGTAAGTTTAATAGAATCGACAGGTGTATATCATGCACTAAGTGAAATTACTGGTAAAAAGTTGGAAAGAAAAGGTTTTCGTAAAGGTTACACTGCGGAAGGTCTTGCTATTGTATTAGGATCAATTTTTAACGCATTTCCTTATACGGCATACTCTCAAAATGTTGGACTAGTATCTTTATCAGGTGCTAAGAAAAACAATGTCATTTACGGCATGGTTATTTTACTTTTAATATGTGGTTGTATTCCAAAATTAGGTGCATTAGCTAATATCATCCCATTACCTGTATTAGGCGGTGCAATGATTGCAATGTTTGGTATGGTTATGGCTTATGGTGTTAGCATTTTAGGACATATTGATTTTAAAAATCAAAATAATTTACTAATTATTGCAGTATCCGTAGGTTTAGGTACAGGCATTAGTGCAGTACCTCAAGCATTTAAAGCGTTAGGTGAGCAATTTGCTTGGCTAACTCAAAATGGCATTGTACTAGGTGCTATTTCAGCAATTATTCTTAATTTCTTTTTTAATGGTCTAAAGTATAAACAAAGCGAAGAAAATGTGAAATAATAGAAATAACTATATAAAAAATGGAGGCTGTATTATCAATGTGGGAAAATAAGTTTGCTAAAGAATCTTTAACGTTTGACGATGTTTTATTAATCCCAGCTGCATCAGATGTGTTACCTAGTGATGCGGATCTTAGTGTTGAATTATCAGAACGAATTAAATTAAATATTCCAGTTATATCAGCTGGTATGGATACAGTAACCGAGTCTAAAATGGCAATCGCAATGGCACGTCAAGGTGGTCTAGGTGTCATTCATAAGAATATGGGCATCGAAGAGCAAGCTGAAGAAGTTCAAAAAGTTAAACGCTCAGAAAACGGTGTAATTACAAACCCATTCTACTTAACGCCAGACGAAAGTGTGTATGAAGCAGAAGCTTTAATGGGTAAATATCGTATTTCAGGTGTACCAATTGTTAGTGATAAAGAATCAAGAGAGCTAGTAGGTATTCTAACTAATCGTGATTTACGTTTTATTGAAGACTTTTCAATCAAAATTTCTGACGTTATGACTAAAGAAAACTTAATTACAGCTCCTGTAGGCACTACATTAGATGAAGCCGAAACAATTCTTCAAGAACACAAAATTGAAAAACTACCTTTAGTTGAAAATGGTCGTTTAGAAGGTTTAATTACAATTAAAGATATTGAAAAGGTGCTTGAATTCCCTCACGCAGCAAAAGATGCGCATGGACGTTTACTAGCTGCTGCAGCTATCGGTACATCTAAAGATACAGAAATTCGTGCTCAAAAATTAGTCGAAGCTGGCGTAGATGCATTAATTATCGATACAGCACATGGTCACTCTAATGGCGTTATTCAAGAAGTTAAAAAAATGAAAGAAAAATATCCAGAGATTACAATCGTAGCTGGTAACGTAGCCACTGCTGAAGCTACACGTGCATTGTTTGAAGCTGGTGCTGACGTCGTTAAAGTTGGTATTGGACCAGGATCAATTTGTACAACACGTGTCGTAGCTGGTGTAGGTGTGCCTCAAATTACTGCGATTTATGATTGTGCTACTGAAGCTCGTAAATTTGGTAAAGCAATCATAGCGGATGGTGGTATTAAATTCTCTGGTGACATTATTAAAGCATTAGCTGCTGGTGGACATGCAGTAATGTTAGGAAGCTTATTAGCTGGTACTGAAGAAAGCCCAGGCGCAACTGAAGTATTCCAAGGCAGACAATATAAAGTTTACCGCGGTATGGGTTCTTTAGGCGCTATGGAAAAAGGATCAAACGACCGTTACTTCCAAGAAGACAAAACGCCTAGAAAATTTGTCCCTGAAGGTATTGAAGGACGTACTGCATATAAAGGTCCTTTACAAGATACAATTTATCAACTTATGGGTGGCGTAAGAGCTGGTATGGGTTATACAGGTTCACCTGATTTAAAAACACTACGTGATGAAGCACAATTCACACGTATGGGCCCTGCTGGTTTAGCAGAAAGCCATCCACATAACGTACAAATTACAAAAGAATCACCAAACTATTCATTTTAATTTAAATCAAGTGTGATGAAGTCAATTTGTTAGAAAGAATGGGGAGCACTTTTCATTTTAAATGTGATTGTCATAGAGGTTGTTCACTTTTAAGAAGAATCTAAAAGCAATGCATTGTGGGAAGTGTCTCTCTATTATTTACATAAAATTCAATTAAAAGGAGATTCACAATTATGGAAATGGCTCAAGAGCAAGAGTTGATTCTTGTCTTAGACTTTGGTAGTCAGTACAATCAATTGATTACGCGTCGTATTCGTGAAATGGGCGTATACAGTGAATTACATGATCACGAAATTTCGGTTGATGAAATTAAACGTATGAATCCTAAAGGTATTATTCTTTCAGGTGGTCCGAATTCAGTATATGAGGAAGGTTCATTTACTATCGACCCTGAAATTTATAATTTAGGCATTCCTGTACTAGGTATTTGTTATGGTATGCAGTTGACGACTAAACTTTTAGGCGGAAAAGTTGAGCGCGCTAATGAACGTGAGTATGGTAAAGCAATTATTAATGCAAAATCAGATGAGTTATTCTTTGGGTTACCATCTGAACAAACAGTATGGATGAGTCATTCTGATAAAGTGATTGAAATTCCAGAAGGATTTGAAGTGATTGCGGATAGTCCAAGTACAAGTTATGCAGCAATTGAAGACAAAGAACGCCGAATTTACGGTGTTCAATTCCACCCTGAAGTACGTCATACAGAATACGGTAATGATTTATTAAGAAACTTCGTACGCCGTGTGTGTGAATGCACAGGCGAATGGACAATGGAAAACTTTATCGATATCGAAGTTGAAAAAATCCGTAAACGCGTTGGAGATCGCAAAGTATTATGTGCGATGAGCGGGGGCGTAGACTCATCAGTTGTAGCTGTCTTATTACATAAAGCGATTGGCGATCAATTGACATGTATCTTTGTTGACCATGGTTTGCTTCGTAAAGGCGAAGGTGACATGGTTATGGAACAATTTGGTGAAGGTTTCGACATGAATATTATTCGTGTGAACGCAAAGGAACGTTTCATGGATAAATTAAAAGGTGTATCTGATCCAGAACAAAAACGTAAAATTATTGGTAATGAATTTGTATATGTGTTTGATGATGAAGCGGCAAAATTAACTGACGTTGATTTCTTAGCACAAGGTACGCTTTACACTGACGTCATCGAATCAGGTACTAAAACTGCACAAACTATCAAATCTCACCATAACGTAGGTGGATTACCTGAAGATATGGAATTTGAACTTATTGAGCCGATTAACACGTTATTTAAAGATGAAGTGCGTGCATTAGGTATAGAATTAGGCATTCCTGAACATTTGGTGTGGAGACAGCCTTTCCCAGGTCCAGGTTTAGGAATCCGTGTATTAGGTGAAATTACTGAAGATAAATTAGAAATCGTACGAGAATCAGATGCGATTTTACGTGAAGTTGTGCGTGAGGAAGGTCTTGAGAGAGACATTTGGCAATATTTCACAGTACTTCCTGGCATTCAATCTGTAGGTGTTATGGGAGACTATCGTACGTATGATCATACTGTAGGTATTCGTGCAGTTACATCTATTGACGGTATGACAAGTGACTTCGCCCGCATTGATTGGGAAGTCCTACAAAAAATCTCAAGTCGTATCGTAAACGAAGTAGACCACGTTAACCGCGTAGTCTATGACATCACTTCTAAGCCACCAAGCACGATTGAGTGGGAATAATAACATAAAATGAAGAAACCTCTTAGGCATAGGCTTAAGAGGTTGTTTTTTTATGATTTTTAAATTAAAAAGGGCAGAAAAAGGGCATATTAAATTAATTTCCAACTTTTTCTAATTTATTCATCATATCTTTATCCATTTGCTCGGTGACGTGGCTATATATTTCTAATGTTGTTTTATGGTCTGTGTGACCTACACGCTCCATTATAGCTTTAAGAGATACACCTAATTGCGATAATAATGATATGTGAGTGTGACGCATGGTGTGAGTTGTCACATGTTTTTCTATCCCTATATTTTGTGTAGCTATTTGTATGTTTCTGTTTATTGATGTGAGAGGTAGAGGGTTGCCTCTGTGACTTGTAAATATAAAACCTCTATCAACATACATGTTTTCCCATTGTATCGCTTTCTTATTTTCCAACATAACCTTACGCAAAATATCACAACTTCTAGTAGTTAAAGATATAGTACGATATGATGACGCTGTTTTTGTAGTATCTTTGAAACCTATTTTGTTACCATCTTTGTGCCAGTGTATAGTGCCATCAATGAGAAGTTTCTTATTTTCAAAGTCAATATTATCGGGTTGAATTGCTAAGAGTTCGCCAATACGCATGCCATTTAATGCTTGAAATTCAACTATGTAAGCAGTAAATAAGTATGATCTTTTCATATAACTAGCACGCTTTTTATTTGCTATGCGTTTTAATTCTACAGCAATAGCCAGAATTTCAGCCATTTCTAAATAATTTTCACGTTTAGCTTTAATTTCTTCTCTTGTAGTCGCTTTTTTAGGCATAACAACATCATCTATGTATGATATATCAGTGATGTTATATTTCTTTTGAGTATATCGAAGTATATTTTTGATGATACTTAAATCGTCTTTAACTACTTTATGGCTTAGTCCATCTTTTAATGATGAGTTTATTAAATCTTGTATAACTTTAGCATTCATATTTTGAACAAGAATATCTTTGTCTATATTTCTTTTGATGTGAGCAACCTTATAGCTTTTAGTAGTAATAGTTGACTGTTTAGACCCAGATATTAATTTATAATGTTCAAACCACTCATCACATGCAGCATGGAAAGTTAGCGTCTTGAGTGTAGTAGGTGTCTTATTATTTTGCTTTTCCTCTATACGCTCATTTAAGCGTTTCTGAGCCTCTTTCTGTGACTGCTTACCATTCTTATTAAGTACCACGCTAACACGTCGCCATTTGTTTGTGAGAGGGTCTTTATACTTCTCATAATAGCGATATTTAGTTTCGCCATGTTTATTAGTAAATTTCTCATGCCACATGCTATCCCTCCTAAATAAAAAGGGTAGACGTGCTACCCTATGTTTTAATTATTGTTATTGATTATCCATTTCATTATTCATTACATCAGATACGCGATCATTAAATTCATATTGTGAAATTTTGCCACTATCTTTTTGTTCTGCTAAATCATTCACTTGTTTTTGACCAGATTCAGACATCCAAGTTGGATCAAAATCAGTAGGAGGTAATGAGTTTAAATCAACATGATTATTTTGTTCATTTTCCCTCATACCTTCATTGTATCTTTGCTGTTCTTCAGGTGTTAATTCACCATCAGTAGAAACAGGATTTTTTGCTAAATATTCATCACTATATTGGCTTTGATTATTACTAGATTGCTGAGTATTTTGACTTTGTTGAGATTGAACTTGTTCATTTGTTGCAGTTTCTTGTGTGTCTTGTTCTTCAGTAGAATTATCTTCTTGTTTTGATTTGTTATCTTCATTTTCTTTAGTTTTCTTTTCTTCTTTAGTTTTCTTATCTTTTTTATCATCAGTTTTCTTTTCAGTAGTGCTTTCTGACTTTTTACTTTCATCTTCCTTAGTGTCATCTTGGCTACAAGCACTTAATATAAGTGTAGTTGCAAATAATGTTCCTAGTAATTTTTTCATATATATTCTCCTTTAATTAAAGTAAGGGTAGGCGAACTACCCGTAAAGTTATTGTGATGGTGTATTTTGCACTTCTTGTTGTCGTTTAGCCCAACTTTCGTAACCTTCGTTTTTACCTACCCAGATTGGACCACCTACATGAGCGTTTGGATCGTCCCAAACCTTTTCGCTTGCTTTACGAGCCTCCTCGTACTCTGAACGCCCATATCCCATTTGCGACTCATCATGCGTAGTAGGTTTTGTTCTATTCCATTCATCGATTTCAGATTGCGACATATAACCGTTGTTATTTTGTTGAGTTTGATTATTGTTACTTTGTTGTTGGTTATTTTGCTGTTGATTGTTATTTTGCAGTTGATTGTTATTTTGCAGTTGATTGTTATTTTGCTGTTGATTGTTATTTTGTTGTGTAGCTTGATCTTGTTTACCTTGTGTGCGTTCATTATTGATATTGTTATCTTGTGATTTACCATTATTATTTTTAGATGTACTTTGAGATTCGTTGCTAGACGTATCATTACTATCTGAATTAGCTTGTTGTTTATCTTCATTAGAATTATTCTTTGAATCTTTCTTATTATCTGCTTTCTCATCTTTATTCTTTTTAGGGTCATTTGACTTTTTATGTTCGGACTGTTTGTTATCAGCTTTATTCGACTGATCCTCATCTTGTCCACATGCACCTAATACTAATAAACTAGCAAATATTAAAAATAGAACCTTTTTCATTTTACATTTCCCCTTTGTTATATTTAATTGTTTGTAATATCTTCAACAGCTGAATAATCTACAGTTTTTAATTTACTGACATCTATTTTCTTGCTACCAAGTTTTTTACCTTCTGTTCCTTTAGTAGCTTTAAGTGTCACTTGCTTATCATTTTCTAATTCATAAGTGATAATACCTTTAGCAGTTTTACCTTTTTTAATTACATCGCCGTTATGTTTATCCCATTCTTCAAATTTACCAGTGTTTGGAGTAGGACCGACTTCAAGTTTACTTTCGGTATTCTCACTATCTTGAACAGCCTCCATTGACGCTATCCATACATTCATTGGCGTTATTTGTTCATTTCCGTCTTTGCTTTTAACTTCGTATTTAAAAGCTAGTAGTTTTTTACTGTTCTCCGAATCCTTATCGTTAACTAAAAATGTGTCTTTTATTTTTAAAACAGCTTGATCAAGCACTAAAGTATCATTAGTGAATTGTACTTTGTTTTCGTCAACGGAAGTCGATTTTTTTGAGTTGCTATTGTTGTTACTACATGCCGCTAAAACTAAGAAACAAGATAATAAAATAAATAAAACCTTTTTCATTCTACATTTCTCCTTTAAATTAATTCATATTAAAGCGCCACTAGGGCGCTATTAATCGAAAGTTTGGTAGTTATAAATAACTTTCCCTATTACTTCGATTTCATCAATATGAGTCGTTGGGTACTTTAAGTCATTTATCAATGATTTTACATGTTCATCATTAAGCTTGTGTAAATAAAGTTTTTCCATCCCTCAATCTCCTTATTTATGTTGAAAAAGTAGAACACAATTAATCAATCAACCTTATTTCATCTTCATCGTAAGCATCAACCGAATGAGAAAGGTAAGCATGTGTTTTTAAAATTAATTTATTGGGATTAGTTTTAAATTCTAGTTCATGAATATTAAATTGGAAATGTTCAATTTCTTTGGTATTTTCACATATACTACGGTCTACGTGTAAAGTAAATGTTTGTAATTCATTTTCTAAAATAGGAAATTGACTTCGCTTATCAGGATTATCATATCTTTCAATTAATGTAAGCTCAATCCGATTAATAGTTTGTTCAGATGCGCCGCTTTCTATTACCACGCTTCCGTCCAACACACCATTACTATGAACTTGTTGTGTTTTTAACACAGTGTTTATTTCTAATGATTCTATACCTATTGAAGTTAATAATTTTTCGAACATATCAATTCCTCCTTTATTTATATTAAAGCATCACTAGAATGGTAAAATAATTAATCTGTGAAATATTATTTTAGTTCTTTTTCAATTTTTTCACCCTTAGCTCTACCTTTATCATCCACTTCAGTTTTAGGATCTTTCCTTTTCTTTGTGCTATCTTCCACATCTTTAGTATCACATGCTCCTAAAATTAATGTGCTTGCGAAAAATAATGCTAAGAATTTTTTCATTATGCATCCCTCCTTTGTTTATATATTTATATTAAACCGCCACTAGGACGCTAAAAGATAAGTTTTATATTCCTAAATAATGCGAAGATAAGTACTGCACAAGGTAACCCATTAAGCAAAGCACCCCAATTGCAATAAAAATAATAGATATAGTTCTACAGTTATTTTTATAATATAAACCTTCGTTTTGAGCTAAAAAGAAACTAAAAATATACAAAAAGGCACTTATTAAAAATATAATAATGATGAGTATTAACATAAAAGCCTCCTTATTTATATTATTATTCTTTCTCTAATCCTATAATTAGCGTTATCACTACTGAAATAAGCATGAACGGTACAAAAATAGAAGTTACTAAAAACCCACCAATCATTATTAGATAAAATTCATCAATTTTGTACTTACCGAACTTCATAATGTCCTCCTAATTATTTGTATTTTAATGTTATGTGTTAAAAGAGTCATTATTATAAGCAAATTCTTGATGCCACATGTGTAAGAACCTCCTTAACGTATACTGAGTTCATTTTGTTCCTCCTTTGTTTAATTTTTTATTATTTATGATTTTCATCATTATATATTCTTTGAATTACTGAATTTACAATCTCACTTAACATTTTTTTATCGCTTTCTGATAAAACTTCATTAAAGCCAAAAGAATTTTTGTTATCTATGCCACTATAAAACAGCTTATATTCAGACTGATTTAATAGCCATTTTAAATCAAAATAAGGCTCGTCTATTTCCTCAATTTTGTATTGATTAAATTCGTTCATAGTAAGTTTAATTTCTTTTCTTTGTATTTTACTTGAATGCTTTTCTTGTTCTTCTTGGAATTTTTTAACAAACTCGTCATATTCTGTTTTCAATTGTTCATAGCTTATTTTTTTGTTTTCACTAAATATAGTTAGCAATTTTTCAATATCATCATGTATTTCAGATTGATCCATAAATAATACATACCAAAACAAGATATTTTTAGATGGAAAACGCTTACCATTTTCTAATTTACTAACATACACATCTGATACACCTAAGTATTTTGAAAGGGTATCTAAAGTTAAATCTTGTTCTTTTCTAAATTTTTTAAGAATGTTTGAAAAATCTTCGAGATTATTTTGTTGCATATTTTTATCATTCCTCCTGTAAATATCCTATTGTCTATGCTGATTATTATACTTTTATTCTTAATGTTCGTAAACTATTGAATAAAAACTTGCCAAAGAAAAGCAAAGATGTTACTATTAGTTCACGAACAAATATAAAGTTCGTAAACCTTTAAAGTGAGGAGGTGTTTCTATGATTGCTAAAGTGAATTATTTGAAACGTTTGATTGCATTTGAGGGAATGAGTTTAAAAGATTTTGCAAATGAAATAGAAGTGAACTCTAACTTTTTGAATTCTATTGTTAATGGCAAAAGAGCAACTTCACCAAAAACAGCAAATAAAATCGCTAAACGACTGAATGTAGATATAAAAGATATATTCATCTTTGTAGAAAATAAAGAGGAGGTTAAATAAATGCCTAGAACAAAGCTACAAGATTTACCAACTAAACAGAATACAGCACTTAAAGAAAGACAAATCGTATTCCCAGTGAAATACGCAAAACCAAAATTAATCTGTGAAATTTTCAATATTAGTTATTCAACTTTCTATCGACTTCTAAAGTCTTATGAGGATGACAATTTAGGTATTGAAGATATGTATATCGACATTAGTAGCACGCTAACACTTGTGAATGTAGAACAGTTTGAAAAGTATTTGAAAGCAAAACACAAAAAATATTTATAAAAAGATTAGAGGTGATACAACATGGCTAAATTCATAGTCATACTAATGTTAATTTCAGTAATCTCATTCCTTAGTGGTTGGTTACTAGGAATACATGTAGCTTTCGCAATTTACATGTTAGGTAGTTTGATCGCAGCATTAAATATTGAAGAAAATGGAGGAGTAGGAAATGAACATTAATCAAAAATTAAACGCAACAAATAAATTCAGAGAGGAAAATGAAAAAATGAAAAATTTAACTAATCAAGATTTTAAAAATATTAAAGGCAAATTGAACTATGAGCATATGGCGAATGGAAAAAAACATACTAGTAAAATGATTAAATTATTACAAAAACGTCATGTTAAAAATGTATCAGTTATTAAAGGTGAATATCCATATTTAAGTGATAATGAAATTTTTGAAATTCTTGCAGATTATCGAGAATACGAAGATTTAATATCAGCAATAGATACTTTCATAGATTTCCCTATCATTTACGAAGGTTCTAATATTAGTAAATTCTTAACTTTAGATGATATTGAAAACTTAAAAATAGCTATTGAAGAAATGACAATTTTTGTTGAAAGTTTGGAGGAGTAGTAAATGCTTAAAGATTTAAAACAAATTAAAGAAAGTTTTGAAATAGCAGATATTTCTAATAAGATCCAAGCAGTCATCGACTATGTATGTGACGAACAAGAAGGACTTGAAGATTTAAGAGATTATTATAGAGAGAGTAATCAAGTATTAGGAGAAAAACAGACTAATGACAATTTAAAATCAAATTTCATTATTGTATCAACATTATTATCAGTTATTCGTGACTATGAAAGTGAATTAGATGATATTGATACAGTTATAAAAAGAGCGTCATCTGATGTGAATAGTTTGGCGACTAAATCAGATAACGCATAATATAAACAATTAAATTAATACAAGAGCAATAAGAAAATACTCCATTTGTATTATAACATCTTTGCTCTTGTTTTAATACATGGAGGTATAAAATTGAGCGTAATTCAATTAGAAAATGATACTCAAGTAAGTGTGATTTGGTATGAAAGTTTGGATTCAAGATCTTTTAAACAGTTTTCGCAGCCTAAATGGAGTGAGTTAGTTAATAGATTATCTATACCACAAAACAATACTAATAAATATGCTCGTGGTGTTGCTGTTTATGGTGATATTAAAGATGATACTGATGAAAATGGTAATGAGTATAAGAAATATCGTAAAGACGAAAATGTTATTTATCGTGATGTCCTAGTGCTGGACTACGATGATATACCTAAGTTGAGATTATTACATGACGCAATAACAGACACTTTAAAAGGTGCTTCATGGATGTATCACACAACTTTTAACCATCGGACAGAAAACCCTAGAATACGCTTGTATACACCTTTGAATGAGCATATAAGTGAAGATGAGTACCGCAAATATACAAAAGTGTTAGCGAATAAGATAGGTCATCCAGTAGATGAGGGAAGTTTTCAACCTAGTAGAGCGATGGCTTTGCCAGTTTATATAAAAGGTAAATATCCTTTTCTATATAAGTATAATGACGCACCAATTTTAGACACTAATACTCTCAATCAGTGGTGTGATAAATACAGAGAAAAACATAAAGAATTAACTAAATTTAAATATCCAAAACGACGTGATAACGATTTCTGGAAGTCTATTGCATTTGGAGTCTCTACAGGTAATCGTAATCAAACTTTAACGTCATTGATAGGTGTATTACTCAATAGACGTGTACCAGATCCTTTAGTATATGCATATTGTTATATGTGGAATGAAAATTGTAAACCTCCATTAAGTTCAAGAGAGTTTAACGCCACATTTGAATCAATATACAAAAGAGAACATCAATAAGGAGGTTTAGTATGGGAATATTTCCAGATTATTTGGAAGATAAATCAATATTTGATGAAAAAGAATTTTTTGATGGAAATAGATTTAAGTTTTATGAGTTTGCTTTATTTCTTTATGAAGAATTTCATGGTTGCTATATCGACAATCGCCCTCATGTTTTTACAGGCAAGAAGTACGAGCCACTTAATATAGATGTTGTGCGTAAAATAACTATTAAATATATCCCGTCATTACGAGAACAACAAAATAAGGAAGTATATCAGAAGTTAAAAACTCTATGCATGAATAATTATCAAGAACAATGTTCAGCACGTTATATAGGATTGAAAAACGGTATATACGATACTGTTGAAGAAAAATTAAAAGCGTTTAGTCATCAATACTATATAACCAATATTATTGATGTTGATTTTAATGAACAAGCACAAAGTGATTTAATAGAACGATTTATTAAAGATATATCAAATGATGATGAAGAAGTAGAACAACTAATCTACGAAATGATTGGTTATGGTTTATACCGTGATAACTTCTTACAAGTTGCCTTCTTTTACTATAGTCCTGGTGGCAACGGTAAAACTACTTTGCTTAAATTATTGCACCACTTTTATAATCCAGAGAATACAACAGCATTATCTTTTAATGACTTAAACGATAAATTTAAACCTGCTAACTTACAAGGTAAATTAGTGAACATTGCTGATGATATAGATCCAAACAGAATTAAGGATACAGGCAACTTTAAAATTATTGTTACTGGTAACTACATTACACTTGAATTTAAAGGACAAGACGCATTTGAGTTCAAACCGTATGTAAAACTTATATTTGCTAGTAATGAATTGCCAATGAGCAATGACAAAAGTGAGGGGTTTTATAGACGCATGGTTATCATTCCTATGTTGCGTAAATTTGGTAAAGACGGACAAAAGAAAGACCCGATGTTATTAAATAAATTGATAACATCACATAATATGTCAGCCTTATTGAATTTAGCGTTAAAAGGTTTAAAAAGAACACTTGAAAACAACGAGATTATAGAGCCTAAAGTTGCTAGGAAGACCAAAGAAGAATATCAGCATGATAATAATCCGGTTCTACAGTTTATCGAAGATGCAGAAGATAAAGACTATAGACAATTACCAGTGGTTGAGGGAAGGAATACCGATAAAGCATATGAAATATATCAAATATGGTGTGCTAATAATGGCTATCATCACATGAATAAAATGAATTTCTCTAAAGAATTATCAAAGTTAGGATACAAATCTGTAGCTTACTGGTCAAAAGTTCAAGAAAAAACTAAAAGATTTTATGCGAAAGATACAACCAATGTAATATACGATTCTAACGGAACTATATTAAAAACCTTACATTAATCTGTAAGGAATATTAAAAAAGTGTAAGGCGTATAAGCGTTGATATAACTAAGTTTATTACAACTACCTTACACCTTACACTTAAATAACTATTCATAAGAATATTAAAGCATTTAAATAAAATTATAAACTATGGAGTATTATCTGTAAGGTGTAAGAAAGACAATGTAAGTATTGATATAAAAGGTTTTGTCACATTACAGGATAGTGTGAGAAAAAAGAATATACTGTGAGGTTTTGTAATGAAAAATATACAAAGTAAGTTAATAGATTATATAAAAAATAATACTGGTACATCATTTGTTGAAATAGAAAAAGTATTTGAGCAGAACGATTTTGATTATACAGGTCAAGGAGCATATACCAGTGCAGAAAATAACAATATTGTGTTTTGGTATGGATGGAATAAACAAGCATTTGATGTAGTAAGTGAGTTAGTTAATGAGGGTGTCATTGAAATGAGTAGATGCGAATCAATGATTTATGTAGTTGATGGTAAGGGGTTAAATTTCCCAATTTTGAAGTCAGATGAAGTAGAAACATATCACTGGTTGCCAGTTACATTTACAATTACGAATAATGAAAAGGAATGTGCTTAACATGAACATAGAAATTATAGCAAATGAATTTGAAACTAGAGCAGCAACGCTATTAAGATATTTTACTGGACTATGTGAAAGTAGTTATAAAGTACCTTTTGCATTTAAGATTTATAACGATCCGTTTAACATTGTGTATTTGATGAATAAAGGGAAGATGTACGCTCATGTATTAATAAAAGATTGTGAAATGAGAAAAACTTTTGAGATTGCCTCAGAAAAGCATACTGAGAAACTTATAGAGAGTATTGAAGGGCATTATACTGGTTATGATTTACATGATGGCACACATGACACTATAAGCGATATGATGGCTAGTTTTATGTTTGATAATGATTATTTCATGTATGGGCTAGAAACCTTTGCAGAAAGTAATAATAGTGACATGTTCGACTACATGAGTAAAGACTTCAATATAGATGAACTTGAGGTCGTTCAATCTAGTAATGCAGATGTTATAGGTAATATGGAGGCATTGTATCAGTTAGCTACTGGAATTAATGAACCAGCACCAGAATTAGTTGAGGGCTTGAAAATCATTACTGAGTTTATTCAGAATGAACAGGCGAATGAAGTTGATAGTAAAGTATTAATTGAACGATTAAATGAATTGAAACACTCTTATTACAATGGAGTAAAAGCATAAAATTATAGGTCATGCACTTAGTAGGTGCATGGCTTTTTATATGTAAATCGTAATTGTTAAGATTTGTTAATGATTTAGATTGAGTTAAGGTGAAAAACGAACATTAGTTCTGTAACGGAAAGTGTGTGAAATTGTATGAAAAGTAGTATAAACGCTTTATTTATAGTGTTAAATGGAATGTTAAGAAGTTATATAAACGTCACTAAAATAAGAACATTTGTTTGTTATTTAGGTGTAAATTTAGTATAATAGTGTTATAGAAGGAATGACTTCTATATATTTAATAAAAGTCTGGATTAAATATTTGTTGTTTACTTATTGCCTAAATATTACCTCCTCATTAAAGATGAAATGAGGATAAAACAATGACAATAACAATTGAAAAAGAATTAACGAACGATCATATTAGAGTATTAAACGTATTACGCAACACTAAGCACGAGATTATTACTAAGCAAAATATATTTAATCAATTGAATATGGAATTTAACCGAAACAACGACAGATGGTTAAGAAATACGATTAATAGTTTAGTAGTTGATTATGGTTATCCAATCGGATATAGCTATAAAAAAGATGCAAGAGGTTATTTCATGGTTAAATCTGAGGAACAGAAAGAATTAGCCTTAAGAAGTATCAAGCGTCATATCGAAGGTAGTTTAAAGCGATATGAGGCGTTAAAGAAAACTGAGATTTAAGGTGATGTAGTGAGTGCAGCGATTGAAATTATTCAAGAGAAAGTTAGCGATTACGAATTGTTCACTAGATTTAATACTTACTACATTCAATCAAGAATAGCACTCATAGAAAGCGATATAGAAGATATGTATGGCCGAACTACACCTAGTTTATGTAGTGATACTGTATCAGAAAGTATTTACTATGAGAGTTATTCCGTTGAAAATCTAGCAATCGCTATATTAGAAGAACGTCAGAAATTGGAACGGTATAAGAGTAGAAGTCAAAGAGATTTAAACGCCTTTTATACTGTTCTAGGGCGTTTCTCTACTAAAGAACAAAAGTATATAAAAAACTATGTTAATACACACTCAGAGGCTCATATGAATGTGATAGAGCGTTTTAAGATTGAACTATACAAATATATTCAAACAAATAGAAATGAGCGTAATAAAGGTATAGAAAACAATTATTCATATCTAAATGACAAGCATCAAAAATTAAAGACTTATCCTCATAAGTTGACGCTTAACCAAGAGAAAGCACTCAGGGAAAAAGAAGATGGTGCTACTGAAAAGAATATGAATAATGATGAGTTTGTAGCAAAGTTGAATGATCTAGATAAGAAATCATTTAAAGAATTTATTTATAACAGAAATGAAAATAATATCGACTTTGAGAAAGTCTTGATATTGCTGCAAACTATACCGAAACGATTACCACAAAAAGAGATTAAAAAGCCATATAACTACATAAGAGAAATAGGCTTAAAAACTAATTGAAACGAGGGACTTAATTGAAAATTGCAAAATATTTTGATGAATTCAACGAATATGTCACAGGTCAAAGAGAGAATATCAATAAAATTGAAAATGAGCGTCAAGAGTTATCGCAACGAATTAAAGAAGATAAAGCAAAATATAAAGAATTAATTGCTAACTCACAAGATGATGAGGCTGACGCACTCTATACTACATTTGATAGTAATGAGAAGAAATTGAAAGCCTTAGAGAAACGCTTATCGACTAAAAAAGAAGTGTTTGATGAGGCTAGACGTAAAAAGGCGATTGAACTTATTAAACATCAAGCAGATTTACCTCATTTGTACAAAAAGGACAAAGAACGTATATTAGCAAAATTTGAGCCAATCGTTCGGGAATATAACAAAGTGGTAGGGGAAATCGCAGCATTAAATGATGAATATGAAATAGAATTTGATAGATTTGTTCGAGTTTATGACAAAGAAAACTTTGAGAAGGATAAAGAAATAAGAGCAGAAATTAAAAATTATTTCAGTCCTAATAAATATTCGAATTATGTGAGTGGAGACGAACTACCATTCATTGATATAAGAAATAAAATGCAATTAAGAGGTGCAAAATAATGGCTAGAAAATACAATTTAGATAAGGTTAGCAATTATCTTTTAACAGAAACAACATTGTCGGCAGAAGAAACTCAAAAAGTATTAGATGTAGTAGAAGAACAATTTTCTCAAAACATTCAACAGCAACGAAAAGATGAACTAACTCAACAGTCACAAAGAGAGAGAAAACTTATGAAAATGTTTGAAGAAAATCGCATAGTTAAATAATAAATATCTTGCCTATCCTTAGTGGTAGGCTCATTTTATTTGTGAGGTGCATACATGAACCTTAAAAGAGTAAACTACTCACTATCCTATTATGAAACTAAAATATCTGAATATACTTTACTAACTGAGTATAACCCTAAATTTATTAATACCAAGATTAAGGCCATCACTATACAAATAGAGATGATGTATCACTTAAATATCTCACATATGACTACAAATGATGTTCATGGCGTTGTATCAATATCCTATCCACTAGAAAAGTTAGTGATTGATATTATAGGTGAAAAAGAAAAATTGAAATGTTTCAAAACAAAATCGAATAGAAATATGCAGCAATTAAAACAAGTTATTAAGCGATATACACCAGGTGAACAAAAAGAAATCATGTATTATATGCAGTCCAATGGTTCGACAATAGATTATGACCTCATAGAACGCCTACAACGTGATTTATACAAGCTAAGACATGCAAATAAACAGAAAGTAAATGTAAGGGCATGAGTTATGACAGAGAGGCTATTAAGCAGTTTATATGTGACTACTCAAAAGAGAACCATAATACTACATATAATGATAAAAATACCAATATAGATGATTTCTTTTCACTGAGTGATGAAGTCGAACCCTTTGAACTAAGTGAGAATACTAGTAAGCAAGTATTCTTTAATGAACTGGATCAACTTATTTATGTAGTAGGGACTAGAAGGGAATACTACATATTTTTCTTACTATGTGAAGGGAAATCTATGAATGAAATCGCAAAGATATTTGAGTTAAGTAGAGAAAGAATACGTCAACTATGGAATGATTTATTAGACAAATTAGAGGAGGGATAACATGAGTGATTTAAACCCTAGACAAGAAAAGTTTATATCTGAATACCTAAAGACGTTGAATGTAACACAAAGTGCAATTAAGGCTGGTTATAGTCCTCATACTGCAAGTGTACAAGGTAGTAGATTGCTAAAGAATGAAAAAGTGGCTAAGTACATTGATGAGCAACGTAAGAAAGTGATTGATGAGGGCGTGCTATCAGCTAACGAACTACTTCATATCCTAAGTAATGCAGCAGTAGGTGATGAAAGTGAAGTGAGAGAGGTCGTTGTTAAGCGTGGGGAATTTCAACGCAACCCAGACACTGACAAAATGAACTTAGTTTACAATGAACATGTAGAAATGGTGGAAATACCTATTAAGCCTAGTGATAGATTGCGTGCTAGGGATATGTTAGGTAAGTATCATAAGTTATTTACTGATAAAAAAGAATTATCCACTGACACGCCTATTATTGTAAACATTGGTGATTGGCCGGATGATGAGGAAGAAGAAAAACAAAAAGCACTAGATGAATTACATGAGCAGCACCCTAACAGAACAATGATTATTGATGATGTACCATTAGAGGACTGATAACCATGTGTTCAAAGATAGAACAGATTAATGTAAATGATATGTTCGATAGGGCTATGAGCATTAAAAAGAATACTGTGATTACTTATACTGATCTAATGACGGATAAGGAAATAGAGATATGGAACGAACTAAACGCAGCAGAGCGAGTAGGCATTATACTATCCTTTAATTTGATGTTAGTGAAGAATGATGTAGATAGAAGAATAGTGCTTAGGCGATGGTAAAATATTGTAACTTTAAAAATATTTTCTTACATCTTCATAAGGATTATTAATTGTAAATTGATCAGCTGCAATTTCTTTTTTAGTATGTTTCTTTATATATTCCTTAATTTCATCATTCTTTTTAATACTGTCATGGTTTTTTTTAAATAAGTTATGAATAATTAATAAAATGCCAAATGACGCTGTTAATAATAAATTAAATATTGATAGGTTAACTAAATAACTAGAAATTTTATTTGATTTTTCTTTGTCTATTTCGCAAGAAAATGTCTTTGTACCTTTATTTTTGTATTTTTCAATACACTTTACTATTTCTTTTTTATTATGCTTATCTTCCTCTTCTTTTTGATCTAATGTAAAACCAATATTTAATAAAGCCAAAGTAATAGGTAATATAGCTAATAAAAATTGTATCCGTTTTTTATTTACAAAAAAGAAAAAAGAGCTGTGATTAAATTTTGAATCTAAATAATATATTGAAAGATAAAAAAAAGATAGAACTAATATTAATATAATTATTGCAAAGAAGGTATTATTTATTTTTAATGAAAATTCTCCTAATAGAAAACTCAAAGTAACTAGTGGTAAAACAACTAAAAATAGGAAATATGCTATTTGATCACGAATAGATATTTTATTAATGTGAACTTCTTCTGTCATAAAAAATCCTGTCCTTTGTATGTAATTTATAAAATAATATAACACAATATTAAACTAATACTACAAAATTAGGCATATTCAAAACAAAAAATAGAACTAGATAAATTATTAGTTATGTGTATAAAATCAATATGTATGACTACTAAACTGAATTTTGATTTCAGTATTTAATTTTGATAATGTACTTATATTTGAATTAAAAAGTAGAGAAAATAAATTATTAGTAGTAAGGGGCAAAAAAAGGGCATATTTTTGAAACTAAGGGCAAACGTATGAACATAAATTTGGTTATTGAGCAGTTATAACTACTGATATAAACCTATTTTGAAAGAATGCGATATTATATAAAATAAAGTTTACGATTGAGTGGGAATAAAGGACAATAAATAATTATAGGTTAGAAACACTTTTTGATAGGGTTTCTAACCTTTTTATTATGTGAGGTTATAAAATGAAACTAAGTAAAATCGAGCTTCAAGAAAAGGATTATCCTAAGGCATTGGCTATTTGGGAGCGTTCAGTTATTGCTACACATGACTTTTTAAAAGAGAAAGATAGAGTAGAACTTAAAAAGGAAATCCCAACATACTTCCGGCATGTTGAGGCATATTTGTGGTTTGATGGTGATGATGTCATTGGATTTTCAGGGACTAATGACGCTAATTTGGAAATGCTATTTTTAGATCCTAAATACTTTAAACAGGGTTGTGGCACGGAAATACTACAAATTTTAATTCAAGAGCATAAGGTTCAATATGTGGATGTAAATAAAGATAATCCCAATGCCTTGTCATTTTATCTTAAAAATGGATTCAAAAAATATGATGAATCTGCAAAAGATGGACAGGGTAGGGATTATCCAATCATACATATTAAATTGTAAACTGTTTTATTTCTTCCATTGCATTAGTAAGTTTGTATGGTTTGTTTTATCAACGCTGGACTCCATTTTTATAAATCCTAAACTTTCATAAAAATGAACAGCTCTATTATTTTGTTCAAATACTTTTAAAGATAAATGATTGTATTCAGATTGTAAATGTTTGATGAGGGCATGACCTATACCTTTATTACGGTATTCTTCTTTCACAAACAATCCGGCTATATAATTATCTCTTAAGCCGCAGAAAGCAACTATTTGTTCATTTGCCTTATACACATAAACATCGGCATCTTTAAGTGAATCAAGCACATTACTATAGTTGTCTATCCAGTAGAAACTATCAATAAAGGTATGTGTATCTAAATTTGCATTAAGCCAAATGTTTCCTAATACTTTTATAGTTTTACGATTTTTCTTTTTTAAATGTTCTATCATAGCAGACACCAACTTTGCTTGTTTAGTAGATAACTAAAGTAATAAAGAGATTAAAGCTAGAATTGGAAGGGTTCCTTGTTTAAGGAAAATACTAATATGACTCGTTAAGCCACCGTAAATAGCTACTATAATGGTGTAAATTAGAATTGGAATGCATAGTTGTTTAGGAGCACTACTGAAAAAAAGACCATAAATTAGAAGTAAACCAATCAAGCCATTATACACTCCTTGGTTCTTAAGAAGGGTATTTATGTTTTTATTATTGAGTTGACTGACAGTAATACCGAAGACTTTGCTCGTTCTATCGGAAGTCGTTGCTATGGTCTCTAAATACATAATAAATAGAAATTCAATCGCTACAAGTAAAATGAGTATTATGGATAGTATATGAATTTAAATCAGTCCTTTTTTGTAAATTATAAATTGTATTTTTATGTGCGTCTCTATTACTTGTTTGATTATTACCCTAATTTTAGTAGTATTTGTGTGAAATAGAAGTTTTAATAAGAAAAATTCACTAAATATTAACTTATTTTAAGCTTTTGAGAAAATTTTCGAAATATTTTTAAGCGTTTTCACAAAATTGTTACATGCATGATCGTTAAAATATGTTACTTTATAGTTAAACAAATAAATTCATTTTATCCACTGACGTTCAATCTTTATATATAGGGATTGAGCGTTTTGTTTATGGGCACAAAAAAAGTGAAATCATCCGATTTCACTCTTTTTTATATGGAATGTTTATGTGCGTAATGCGAGACTTATTTTTTAGTTAAGTCGATGATGAATTTAACAAGTTCAATAATACCAGAAATGATTCCCATTTTGAGTACCTCCTTATTAAATGTTAAATAAAGTATATCGTGACTTTGAGAGGATGTGTTTGATAATTCTTAACTCAATGAAAGCGTTTCGTATTCGTTAGATTTCAGACAACTTAACACGATAAATTATGCCTATCTGAAAGATTGAAGAGTAACGTGTTATTAAATGTATGAAAGAACTTCCAATTACTATAATATATTGACTTTTTAGCAATATTTTCATATATTGTATGTATTACGATGATTTTTACATAGGTGTTTATCAAGCATTTGTGCAAGGATTTTCAATATCCATTGTTCATTTGAAGGATAAGGCATATGTTCAACCATACATATTAGGTAGCTTGAAAAAGCATTTTTACATATTAAGTAAATGAGTTCTCATAGAAACCTACAATAGTTAGTAAATATCTGATACCTAAGGATAAAACTAGACTATTGTAGGTTTTTTCTTATATTGTTAATAGTATAAGGAAACTTTTTGTTGAAATAGATTGAAGACATGGAGGAGCGGCAATGTTAAGTTCTGGTTTTTTACTAACATTATTTTTCGTAACGCTTGTCATTGCAGTGTTAAGTGGCTTGATTTTTTTAGTGCCATCGGTTCCTGTAAAATACATACGTTTACATTTAACTTTACTTCTATTACCTGTCATTGTAGGAGTAATTGGATTAATCACTATTAATGGCAGAGAAGTTATAGGTATCTTTGCTCTAGATAAACTAGCTTGGTTAGTAGGTGCCTTTGTGTTAGCTTTAGGTTTTATTATTCAGAAATTTTCTGCACGTTACTTATTAGGCGATCGTAATTATCGTAAATACTTCCCGTTATACACATTTACAACAGTATTTGCGTCTATTGGCTGGTTAAGTAATGATTTACGCTTGATGGTTATTTGTTGGGGACTAACATTATTTTGTCTAACACAACTTATACGACTAAACCGTTCTTGGAAAGTGCCGGCTGAAGCAGCAAAAGTATCTGCGCGTTCATTTATCATTGGATGGGTTGCTTTATTATTAGCTGTAGTTGTATTTTTCATCGGTACTGGCGATTGGGTTATCGATCCATCACAAGATTACGATGTTTCAATGAGTTATGGACTGAAATTAATTGTAGATTTATTACTTGTTATTGCTGTTATTATCCCAGCAGCACAATATCCATTTCAAAGTTGGTTAATTGAGTCTGTTGTAGCACCAACACCCGTATCTGCAATTATGCATGCTGGTATTGTAAATGCTGGTGGTATTATTTTAACGCGTTTTTCACCAGTATTTGATAATAATATTGCATTAACGTTATTACTTATTATTTCAAGTATTTCAGTACTTATTGGATCAGGAATTAGTTTAGTGCATGTTGACTACAAAAGACAACTTGTTGGTTCAACAATGAGTCAAATGGGTTTCATGCTTGTGCAATGTGCTTTGGGTGTTTATTCTGCTGCGATTATTCACTTGATTTTACATGGCGTATTTAAAGCAACGCTATTTTTACAATCAGGGTCAGTTGTTAAACGCTTTAATATTCCGACACCACCAAATGTTAAGCGTTCTTATGCTTGGACAGTATTAGGAAGAACATTAGCCGTTGTTATTGCTATTACCTTCTTTTTAACAAGTTCGCATACACCTTACACATTAATTAGCGCCTTTATCCTAGCATGGTCATTATCTGTATCGTGGAATCAAATGGTTGCACTAAATAGAGGTATGATGGGAAGAGTAATTGGTATTGCGATGCTTATCATTGTGGCACTCGTTTACGTTGTGACACATGAAGTATTTGTTAATATTTTAAATAGTGTATATATGGTAACGCCACATCCACCATTAATTAGCGTTATCATTTGTGTGGCCATTCTAGTATTAGGTAGTATCTTTAGCATTTGGGTAGCACGTCGTCGTTCATCAACAGCTTTCGCTAAAGTATATTTATGGCTTGTAAAAATTGGAGAAGCAAAATTTAAATCGGTTGAAAGTCATCCGAACTACTTAAAGAATTATTTATAAGAGGTGAAATCTAACATGACAATAACTAAACATAACATAGAAGAAACAGTTAAATCGGCACGTCGTGTGATTACACCACTATCTCCTATATCTATCTTTGCAGCACGTAATCCATGGGAAGAAATGGAACATGAAACGTTTGATCAAGTAGCTCAATGGTTTAAACATGTTCGTGATATAGATTTATACCCAAGTCACGCGTCAGTGATGACTGCTTTAGAAAATGGCGAGATAGACCAAAAACTTGTAGAAACAGAAGTACAACAAGCTATTAAAGACTACGACACTTCAGTGCCAAAATCACATATAGATATTTATTGTAAAAATGCGATGCGCATCAAAGATTTGCCTACAAACCTAATTACTAAAGAAGCATACTTAAAGATTGAAGTATCTAAGCTCAAACGTGTATTTGAAAATGAGCCTTTTAAATATGCACGATCAAAAAGTGCGAATGCATTTAATGCTAAAGGTGAATCTTTAATGGATGAACTTAATACACATATTATTAAGTGGTCCAAATTATATTTAGATAATTTCCAATCAAGTTGGACTATGCCTAAAAGAGAAGAAGGATTCTATATTTCTTGGCTACATTTAGCACAGCATGATCCAATGCTTACTAAAACACAACGTAAAATGATTAAGACACTGCCTCAAGATTATAGAGAGGCTTTAATCATGGCATTAAATCATTTAGATATAGCTGAAGATGAACGTGAATCATATTTAACAGGTCATTTCCTATCATTACCAGGTTGGGCAGGCATGATGTACTACCGTGCTGAACAACATGAACATGAAGCGGATTTGTTAACACAGTATCTTGCTATAAGATTAACGATGGAGTGTATTTTACTAGATACTGAAAAAATGAGCCGTCCGGCAGTCTTAAATGTTGAAAGACGAATCAAAGAACTTGTAAGTAAATGGTTATATTATGGAGAGATGTCAATTGATGATTGGGCCTCAATGTCTATAGAAGACCAACTGGAACATTTAAGGTTTGCTCACGATTTTAACCCACTCTATTTCAAAAAAATATGGCTTGAAGCGTGGGAAGAAACACATGAACGTGAGTTAGTCGAAGCGATTTATGATAAATCTGTTAAGCCAGTAGAGCAAGAAACTCAAGTCCAATTAGCTTTTTGCATTGATGTGCGTTCAGAGCCTTTTCGTCGTCATTTAGAGAGTGAAGGACCGTTTGAGACGATAGGTATTGCAGGATTCTTTGGCCTTCCAATTAGAAAAGAAGTGTTAGATGAACAATTTACGCATAATTCATTACCTGTCATGGTACCACCAGCCTATGCCATTAAAGAGTATGCCGATCGCCATGATTTAAATACGTATAACCAACAACAACATTCGGTTACATCCATGTTTTATACATTCAAATTGATGAAACATAATGTCTTACCGAGTCTACTATTACCAGAATTAAGCGGATCATTTTTAAGCTTAAATACGATAGCGAGTACATTAATGCCGAAGAAGACAGGCCACTTTGTTCGTAATTTTACGAAGAATTGGTTGAAGAAACCTGAAGCTAAATTAACAATAGATCGTGAGCATGAAATTTATAGTGATTTACCAATAGGATTTACTGAAGAAGAACAAGTTGCTTTCACAAGACAGGCATTACAGTTGATGGATTTAACGACAAACTTTGCACCTTTAATTGTATTAGGTGGTCATGGAAGTGTGTCCAATAACAATCCTTATCATGCTTCGTTAGAATGTGGCGCTTGTGGAGGCGCGTCAAGTGGATTCAATGCTAAGCTATTGGCAATGATGTGTAATTTACCACATGTACGTAAAGCTTTAAAAAATGAGGGTATAGTGATTCCTGACTCAACCGTCTTTGTTGCTGCAGAGCATAAGACGTCTATCGATAAATTAGAATTTATTTATATGCCAGAATTAACTAAGGAAGCTCAAAATGCATTGGATATGTTAAATGAAGCTATGCCACGTATAAGTTATAAAGCGAATTCGGAACGTCTCGCTAATCTTCCTGGCTTAGATCAAGATAATTTGAAAGACCCGGTTGCAGAAGCGCATCGCTTTGCGAATGACTGGAGTGAAATCCGTCCAGAATGGGGCTTAGCTCGTAATGCAGAATTTATTATTGGTCAGCGTAATATTACTGCAGGTACCAATTTAGAAGGACGAGCTTTCTTACATAATTATGATTGGAAGAAAGACACTGATGGGCAATTATTAAATACAATTATTTCGGGTCCAGCTTTAGTAGCACAGTGGATTAATCTACAATATTACGCGTCGACTGTTGCACCACATTTTTATGGAAGCGGAAATAAGACTACACAATCAGTAACATCTGGTGTTGGCGTTATGCAAGGTAATTCAAGTGACTTATTGGCTGGGTTACCTTGGCAATCGGTTATGGCTGCAGATAACAAAATTTATCATTCTCCAATTCGATTGTTAGTTGTTATCCAAGCGCCAGATCAATATATTAAAGACTTACTTGAGAATAATATTAAATTCAAACAGAAAGTTGATAATCAATGGGTACGTTTGGCAAGTATTGATGAGAATGGTAGTTGGAAAGACTGGTAGAGAGTTCGGTTTTTTCGGAAAAAGTGATAAAATAAGGTTAATCAATTAATAGGAGATAAATGATTAATCATGGCTAAATCTAAAGGTGCTTATGAGGCAGAGATTAGTAAGGCAATTACACAATGGGAAAAGGATTTTCTCGGACGTGGCTCGCTTTCAGTAAAAACTGATATACTACGCGATATGATTATCGTCAACTTACAAGGCGTATTAACTCCTGCAGAATATCGAGTATGCAAGACACAAGAAGGCCTACTTAACATTAAACGTACGCGTTCGGAACTTGTGGAGTCAGGACAAGATGATTTGATGCAATTAATCTTAGATATTACTGGCGTCAGTGTGAGTAGTTTCCATAGTGATTTAAGTACGATTACAGGCGAACGAGTGATTGTATTTAAACTAGATACTAATTTGGAAAAGCAACTTTAAACTCAATGTCGTTAATGTTAATACAATTTTAAAGAGGCACCCTAAAAGTTAGATTATTATGCTGACTTTGTAGGGTGCTTTTACGTATAAGCGTTTTAATTAATGAATTATCCATTTATATTTAAACATTTCTAATTAAGAGATTATTTTATTGGATTAGTGTACAATTTACACAAAGAGAATCTAGGAGTTGAAAGTGATGCGCGTAAATGAGTTTAAGCAACCAATTGGAGAAGCATTAGATGATTTTGTGACGCCGTCTTTTCCTGATGCACAAACGCTAGAGGGCAGTTATGGAAGGCTAACAAAGCTGAGTATTGAACACATAAATGATTTATATGACGTTCTATGTGATGTTGAATCGAGACGCATTTGGACGTATCTTTATGAGGGCCCTTTTGATTCTAAGACCGAATTTGAACAATACATTAAACAACTTATTGATAGTAAAGATAAATATTTCTTTACGATTTTAGATAATGTGCAACAAAAACCTTTAGGTATTCTAGCATTAATGCGTATAAATCCAGAACAAGGGTCTATAGAAGTAGGCAATATTATCTACTCTAAAACGTTAAAGAAAACACGTGTGGCTACAGAAACTCAATATCTGTTAGCGAAATACGTGTTCGAAACGTTAGGCTACAGACGATATGAATGGAAATGTGATAACTTAAATGCACCTTCCAAACATGCTGCGCAACGATTTGGATTTACATATGAAGGATTATTTAGACAATCTAATATTTGTAAAGGTCGTAATCGTGATACTGCTTGGTTCTCAATGTTGGATAGTGAGTGGCCAGATGTAAAAGCAAGATTTGAACACTGGCTTAAACCATCTAATTTTGATCAGGAGGGACAACAAATTAAACATTTAAATGACTTTTAATAAGTAAAATACATTTTTAATTATTTTTGGAAATAATGAAATTAGGGACTGGTGAGCGTATGAATAAACAAATAAGTGGAATTTCACCTAAGATGACGGTGCCTATGTTCATGATCGGGTTAATTATTTTTGTCGTTGTTGCAATAAATGTAATTCACGATACATTATTGGTTCAAAATATCGATATAGGTTCTTTACATTGGCTGACAGATTATTTTGGTAAGCCGGAACGTAAATACGGCGATGGTATTTGGCATAATTTCATGACTTTTTGTGCTGAGATAGGAGAAGTAAAGTCAGTTATCTATATCACACTATTTTTAGCAATTGTTTTATTGTTTAAACATTATAAATTATCAATTTGGATGATGTTAACTATAACGAGTGGTACGTTATTAAATTATTTAATTAAACAACTCATCGAGAGACAACGTCCATTTAATCATTTGATGCGAGACCACGGATATTCATTTCCAAGTGGGCATTCTAATGCAAGTACGTTACTTGCTTTAATATTGTTAATTATTTTAATTCCTTTAATAAAATTCAAAGCAATAAGGATAATAGCCAGTATTATCACTATTATCATTTGGATAGGTGTACTGTGTTGCCGACTATATTTTCATGCGCATTATATTACAGATGTAGTTGGAGGCGTTACACTAGGTATCATTTGGGTAGCATTATTTTTAATGATATTACCATTGTTTTATCTTAATTTACGTAATAAACCTAATAATAAATAGTTCAATATCTTTTTTACAAAGGGGAGATGGCAATGTCAAAAGATAAGGAACGTACTTTAGTTCTTGGCGGAGGCGGAATTACAGGAATTGCTTGGGAATCTGGCGTGTTAGCTGGATTGATTGAAAGTGGTGTAGGTTTAGAGTTAGCAGATAGAATCATAGGCACATCTGCAGGTTCGTTTGTAGGTGCAGTACTAGCTAACGGTTATGATATGCGTACATATTACTATGAGCTAAATGAACGAAGAGATGATAGTGATCATGCGAAGCTTTCTTCAGATATTTATCGGTTATGGCAGAATGCATTTATCGTAGGACGTGATGATGCGACTAAAGTAGGTCAAATGATGGGTGATATTGTATATACGAGACCTTCACATGTTGATTTAACTAAACGTAAACAAGCCATTCGTCAACGTTTAGGTGATGTAGGGTGGCATGATAATTTAGAAATTACTGCTATGAATGCTAAGACAGGAGAAGTCGCTACATTTCATTCACATAGCAATGTAACACTTGAGGAAGCCGTGACAGCGAGCGGTGCAGTACCTGGCATTTGGCCACATATACGTTTGAACAATCATGATTGGATTGATGGAGGTATGGTTTCTCCGACAAATGCTATGTTAGCTAAAGGTGCAGACAGTATTATTATTTTAGCGCCGATAGCAGATGGTTTAGGTATGATGCCAGGTGCATTTGATGATGCGAAATTATTAAGCGAGCATAGTCATGTTTTAGTAATTAGTCCAGATAGTAAGAGTAGAGCTGAAATTGGAGATAACATTTATAATCCCAATAACATACTAAAAATTGGCAATGCTGGTTATGAGCAAGGAAAGTTACTTGCACAACGTATTCATCTGGAATTTTTCGAGTGGGTTGAATGATTTGAAGATTTTAAGGCTACGCGCAGTATTATAATATGCTAATTTTAGAATAAGGAGAGAGTAAGAATGAAAGTAAAATCACCACGCCCAATTAATTTAAAGGGGACACGTAAAGAAGCGGTCTTATTGCTTCATTCATTTACTGGAACGATTCGTGATGTGAAACCCTTAGCACAAAAACTTAATCAAGATGGTTATACATGTTACGCACCTAATTATAAAGGACATGGATTACCACTAGATCAGTTTACGCAATATACTGTTCACGATTGGTGGAATGATGTCTTAAATGGTTATCAATACTTGAAAGATGAAGGGTATGAAACCATTTATGTAACAGGCGTATCATTGGGCGGATTATTCACATTGAAATTAGCTGAAACGGTAGATGTAGCGAAAATTGCGGTTATGTCAGCACCAAGTGAAAAAGAAGAAGCTGGTATAGTATGGCGTATGGAACGCTATGGTCAGCGCATGAATGAGTTAATGAATTTAGATAGTGATGTTTCACAGGCACAGTTTAATCATATAGAGGACTATCGCCCAAGTGTTCGTGTATTCAAAGATTTCATTTCCAATATTACTGCGCATTTAGGCGATATCAAGACACCAGCGAGAATTCTTTATGGAGAAAAAGATGAACAATCTTATCAAGATAGTGCACATTATATTTATGAGCACATTAATAGTGAAGATAAAGATTTAACAAGTCATCCTTTATGCAAGCATCTCATGACGCATGGTGAAGGCAGTGATAAAGTAGAAACACAAATTGCAGAATTTTTCATGACTAATTGAGTGGAGCGAATGTGATGAAACGTACATTTTTACTAACTTATATAACAACATCTGGAAAAAATTATACTGAATTTAAAACTTTTCAAAATGGTCCTGATAAAGATGCATGTATTCAACGTCTTATTGATGAATTTGATGAACTTGCTTATTTATTTTTAAAAGATGGCCAACAATCTCATTATATCAATGTTGATCATATTGAAAGTTTGAGTATTCAAGAAGTTACTGAGGGACAAAACGTAATGTACGATTTTAATGGTTAATTTAATTATTAGCGTGACTAATGTAAATAGAGGGAGCAGGACAGAAATAATATTTTCCAAAATTTATTTCGTTGTATCCCCAGAAAAGAGAAATTTTTTAAGAAATTCTCTTTTCTGGGGCCTCGCCTGCCAGGCAATGTTGACTAGAATTAAAAAGCTTGTTACGAATGCATTTTTAATTCAGTTAACTACTGCCAATATGTAATTTTAGCCTGAACATTGATTTATGTCCTAGGCTCTTTTTTATGCTACAAAATGCACAACGACTTGATCTATAAATTTAAATATTGTGCTCCTATTGATAATTTAGTTTAACTAAGTATAAGACAATGAATATCATTATACCTAATACGAATCACTTCATTTGGTTTAGAAATTCAATGATTTTTCCTCGTTGATTAATAACTATTTTATGAACATTTTTGTCCTTATCAATTATTTTGACACCATTTGGGACAACGAATAAAGTATTAACTTTCGAAATTTCTTGAATATGTTGATAAGCTACGAAGACTGAATCAGCTTGAATGTTAAATGAGTGAGGAGTAAATCTAAATCCATCATCCATAAATACAATGTGGCCCATACAGCTTCTACGCCTTTCCAATAATTAGCTTTAATTCTTTTATGAAGTAAATTCATTATATCCCCCCCTTAGGCAATCAATATTAGTTAAATTTTACTATAAAGATAAAAAATCTATGTATATTGCACTTATAAGAAAGACGTGTTAAAGTATTACTTAAGTGCATAAACGCTTTAATGCGTTAAAGGGAGTGGATGAATTGAGCAAAGAGTCACAATGGAAGACATCAACCGGATTTATTTTAGCCAGTGCGGGATCGGCAATAGGACTAGGAGCAATGTGGAAGTTTCCGTACATGGCAGGCATTTATGGTGGTGGGGCTTTTTTACTTTTATTCTTAATATTTACTATATTTGTAGGGTTACCGCTATTAATTATGGAATTGACAGTAGGTAAGATGGGACGTACTTACACTACTCAAATATATAGTAAGTTAACTGATAAGAACTGGCTAAATATTATTGGATGGAATGGTAATTTAGCAGTATTTATATTATTTGGATTTTATAGTGTTATTGGTGGATGGATCATTATATATATCGGTAATGTCATTTTACAAATGTTATCCATTGAGAAAACGACACTAACAAACATTAATTTTGAAGCAATTATTAGTAATCCATGGCTAACGGTTCTTGGTCAGGGGATTTTTATCTTTTTAACAATGATTATCGTCATGTTAGGCGTTGAAAAAGGGTTAGAAAAAGCATCTAAAGTAATGATGCCACTATTATTTATCTTTTTAATTATCGTGGTAGTCAAATCTCTAACTTTAGACGGCTCGATAGACGGCGTGCGTTATATTCTACAGCCACGTCTAGAAGATATTTCAATGGAAGGGATTCTATTTGCATTAGGTCAGTCATTCTTTACGTTATCATTGGGAACAACTGGGATGATTACTTATGCAAGTTATGCGCCAAAAGAAATGACAATAAAGTCATCAGCAATTTCAATAGTAATCATGAATATTTTAGTATCTGTATTAGCTGGTTTAGCCATATTCCCAGCTTTAAAAACTTTTGGATACGAACCTCAGGAGGGGCCAGGGCTATTATTTAAAGTTTTACCGTTAGTATTTAGTCAAATGGGCTTTGGCGTTATGTTTTATTTCATATTCTTAATCCTATTCTTATTTGCTGCATTAACTTCGTCTATTTCGCTATTAGAATTAAACGTATCTAATTTCACAAAAAATGATAATTCTAAGCGTAAATCTGTAGCATTTATCGCAAGTATATTGGTATTAATTATTAGTATTCCAGCTACGCTATCATTTAGTAGTTTAAGTGCTGTTAAATTTGGTGCAGGAACTATTTTTGATAATATGGATTTCATAGTTTCAAATATTTTAATGCCTTTAGGCGCACTTGGGACAACATTAGTAGTAGGGCAATTATTAGATAAAGAAGCTTTAAAAGAAAGTTTCGGTCGCGACAAGTTTAAATTCTTTGCGCCATGGTATTTTTTAATTAAATTCGTCATGCCACTCGTTATTATACTCGTGTTCATCGTTCAATTATTCTAAAGATCATACAATATAAAAAGGTTAGTCACACATATGTGGCTAACCTTTTTTACTACTTGAAACGAGCATTTATATAATCTCGTTCAATTTCTAATAACTCTAAATAATCTTTAGACATGATTTCTTTACCAATTTCAATATTTTTAGAAACAATAAAGTCAGCAAGTTTATGGTTTTCATCATCAGAGTCAAAGAATGAAAGTGCTCTTTTTATTGTATCTTTTTCAGAAAAAAGGATTAACGTACGACCGTACACTAAATCTTCCTTACTTCTTTGATAAGAAGCCTCTAAAAAAGCAAATATTTTTGAGCCATCATTATATTCAAAAGCTGAGTCTATATCACCCTGAACTTTATCAGCAATATTAGACAATCTTGACTGTTCAGCTGGATCTTCTGGTCTATATTGATCTCGTACATACTCTTTCCACTTAATTAATTCTGAAGCAATATGTTCTTTTAATTCTGAATCATTATTATTTGTTTTAAATGCGTCAACTTGTTGTCTTAACTCGCTTAAATCCATTAAATCTTCACGGTTGAGTTGACTCGATTCAAACGCTTCATAGTGATCATTTTCATGTGTAGACATCAATCATTCCCCCCTTAAGATACTTTGAAACTTTATTCCTTTTAACACTACATCTAAAACATATCAGTTTTGATATTAAAAAGGGATAAGTTAGAAATGATATAAATGGGAAACAGTAGGATTACATGTTTTCAAAACGAACGTCTTGTTTGCGTAATTCTTTCATCACTTTCTCAGAAATTGCTGAATTGTTGATTGAAACATTTTTAAAAACACAATCTTTAATTTTAACATTGTCTAGGTTACATAAATCTAATGCGACATTTTCAAACACGACTTTCTTTAAAACAACATCGTTGAAAGTGACGTTGCGTAAGCTACAGTCTTTGAAGGAAGTCTGTTCTATAGTTAGTGTGTTGAATTGACTATCATCGAATGTAGTTACACTGTAGTTTACTTTACTCATTAGAGTTTTAAAGAAATTAATGTTTACAAAAATACTACTGCTAAAGTCACAATTAATTAATTTAGTGTTAGACACGGTATGAACATTTTTAAATATGCCCTCAGAAAAGTCGCAGTTTTTAAAATAACTCTTATTAATTTCTAAATCGTCGTACATAGCGTTTCTAAAGGTACTATTGGTATATTTTTTACTTTTATAGTGTTCATTAGTAAACACAGATAGAGATAAATCGGCTTTTGATGTCATTACGATTCTCCTTTAAGTATTATTAATACGTATAATCAATTATTGCGTTTGCATCGATATTATCGTAACACGAGTATTAAGTTGAACGATAGTTATTGAGTTCTTAGGTACATGTATAATTAGGTTCTGTTGCAAAGTTGAATTTATAGTATAACTTTAATAAAAAGGAATCTTTTGTATGAACTATTTCAGATATAAACAATTTAACAAGGATGTTATCACTG
>ERZ1023420.41-NODE-41-length-75205-cov-46.392615_pt1 | contig 75205 bp, 67 predicted proteins | sample MGYA00380512_ERZ1023420 | MGnify/ENA primary metagenome ERZ1023420 (study PRJEB33173, sample SAMEA4830390) | metagenome | study: EMG produced TPA metagenomics assembly of the PRJEB25223 data set... | reverse complement strand
CAAAATTATTACTATGGATATGTTTAGTCCTTACTATGACTTGGCTAAACAGCTTTTTCCGTGTGCTAAAATCGTTCTAGATCGTTTCCATATTATCCAACATCTCAGCCGTGCTATGAGTCGTTTTCGTGTTCAAATTATGAATCAGTTTGAACAAAAATCTCATGAATACAAGGCTATCAAGCGTTACTGGAAACTCATCCAACAGGATAGTCGTAAATTGAGCGATAAACGTTTTTATCGCCCTACTTTTCGCATGCACTTAACAAATAAAGAAATTCTTGACAAGATTTTAAGCTATTCAGAAGACTTGAAACACCACTATCAGATCTATCAACTCTTACTTTTTCACTTTCAGAACAAAGACCCTGAGAAATTTTTCGGACTCATTGAGGACAATCTGAAGCAGGTTCATCCTATTTTTCAGACTGTCTTTAAAACCTTTCTAAAGAACAAAGAGAAAATCGTCAACGCCCTTCAACTACACTATTCTAACGCCAAATTGGAAGCGACCAATAATCTCATCAAACTTATCAAGCGCAATGCCTTTGGTTTTCGGAACTTTGAAAACTTCAAAAAACGGATTTTTATCGCCCTGAATATCAAAAAAGAAAGGACGAAATTTGTCCTTTCTCGAGCTTAGCTTTTTTTCAACCCACTACAGTTGACAAAGAGCCGAATTTATTTCATTGTTGGGAAGAGCAATACATCACGGATAGTTGTTGTATCAGTGAGGAGCATGCAGAGACGGTCGATACCGATTCCCAAACCACCTGTTGGTGGCATACCGTATTCAAGAGCCTCGATGTAGTCATAGTCGATGCCTGTCGCTTCATCATCACCAAGTTCTTTAGCTTTAGCTTGGGCTTCAAAACGGCTAAGTTGGTCGATTGGGTCGTTCAACTCAGTAAAGGCATTACCGTACTCCTTAGTCATGATAAAGAGCTCGAAACGGTCAGTAAAGCGTTGGTCTTCAGGATTTTTCTTAGCGAGTGGAGATACAGCTACTGGATGTCCATAGACAAAGGTTGGTTGGATTAAAGTTTCTTCAACAAACTCTTCAAAGAAGGCATTGATGATGTGACCAACCTCAGTGTAGTGTTTCTCAACTGGAACTTTCTTCTCAGCAGCGATAGCTTTAGCTTCTTCTAAAGTCATGTCTTGCCAGAAATCGACACCAGTAATTTCTCTGATAGCATCCACCATATGAACACGCTTAAATGGTTCGTTAATCTTGATTTCAGTACCTTGGTAGTTGACTGGGCCATCGCCCTTAACTGATTTAGCAGCGTGTTGGATAATGCCTTCCGTCAAGTCCATGATGTCTTGGAAGTCTGCATAAGCTTGGTAAACTTCGATAGAAGTAAACTCAGGGTTATGAGTAGCGTCCATTCCTTCGTTACGGAAGATACGGCCAATTTCATAGACACGTTCCATACCACCCACGATAAGGCGTTTTAAGTGAAGCTCAGTCGCGATACGAAGCACCATGTCAATGTTTTGGGCATTGTGGTGGGTGATAAATGGACGGGCAGCAGCACCACCGGCTTCATTATGAAGAACAGGTGTTTCCACTTCAAGGAATCCTTTTTGGTCAAGGTAACGACGGATTTCAGAGATGATTTTTGAACGAGTGACAAAGCGTTCAAAGCTTTCACGGTTAGAAATCAAGTCAAGGTAACGTTTACGGTAAATTGTTTCAACGTCTGTCAAACCATGGAATTTCTCAGGAAGAGGACGAAGAGCCTTAGACAAGTGTGTGATGTGGGTTGCCTTGATAGAGAGTTCTCCCATATCCGTACGCATCACTTCACCTTCGACACCAAGGAAGTCACCAAGATCTGCTTTTTTGAAGATTTCGTAGTTTTCTTCACCGACAGCATCCTTACGAACGTAGATCTGAATCTGGCCTTCGCGGTCTTGAAGGTGGGCAAAACCAACTTTTCCTTTACCACGTTTGGTTATCAAGCGTCCTGCGATAGTAGCTGTTTCGTTTTTATCGTGTAATTGTTCTTTATCGAGGTTGGCATATTTATCTTTTAATTCTTGTGAATTTGCAGTACGTTCAAAACGTTTTCCGAAAGGATCGATTCCTTGTTCGCGGAGCGCAGCCATTTTTTCACGGCGAACGATCTGCTGGTCATTTAGTTCTTCCATATGTTCTGTAGACATGGGATCCTCCTAGTTTTACTCAAAATTGAATACGATGAGTCATTTTTTGCGATACTCCCATTTTATCATAAATAAGCAAGAAATTCACGGATAATCTTTAAAAACTAAAAAGAACCTGACGCTAAAATCACTGGAAAGAAGTGAAAGTATCTCCCGCCCCACTAGCGATATAGCCAAATGCTGCTTTAGGAATAACTTGTTGCGCCATTGGCTCCAAATCATAGGTATTGATGAAATCTACATGACCTTCTGCATTGCTTGTTTTGTATGACATAAAATGTCCTCCTTAATAAGTAAGCGTTTACTTTGTATATTATAAAAATATCTTAACTCTTTTTTCAAAACTTTTCAAATATTTTGTTTGGAAATTTCAGAAATTTTATGTCTATGGTAAAAAATCCTTATAACGGCAATAAAAAATAGATATTATCCAAAGAAGATTTTAAGTGCTACAATAACTGTATTATTTCTAGATGGGAGGTTCTATTTTTGGATTGGTCCATTGTTGAACAATATCTACCACTATATCAAAAGGCATTCTTTCTGACCTTGCATATTGCAGTTTGGGGAATTTTGGGATCCTTTCTGCTCGGTTTAATCGTTAGTATCATCCGACATTATCGAATCCCTGTTTTGGCGCAAGTAGCGACAGCCTACATTGAATTGTCACGTAATACGCCCCTTTTGATTCAACTCTTCTTTCTCTACTTCGGTCTTCCCCGAATCGGGATTGTCCTATCTTCAGAAGTCTGTGCAACGCTTGGGCTTGTCTTTTTAGGAGGCTCCTATATGGCAGAATCTTTCCGAAGTGGGCTGGAAGCCATCAGTCAAACCCAGCAGGAGATTGGCCTCGCTATTGGTCTGACACCTCTACAGGTCTTTCGCTATGTGGTTCTTCCGCAAGCAACAGCGGTGGCACTCCCCTCCTTTAGTGCCAATGTCATTTTCCTTATCAAGGAAACCTCTGTTTTCTCAGCAGTGGCTTTGGCCGACCTCATGTACGTCGCCAAGGATTTGATTGGTCTCTACTATGAGACAGACATTGCGCTAGCTATGTTGGTAGTTGCTTATCTGATCATGCTGCTACCCATCTCACTGGTCTTTAGCTGGATAGAAAGAAGGACCCGCCATGCAGGATTCGGGAATCCAAGTACTCTTTCAAGGAAATAATCTCCTGAGAATCTTACAGGGGTTGGGCGTTACGATTGGGATATCCATCCTGTCTGTCCTCTTATCCATGATGTTCGGAACAGTCATGGGAATCATCATGACCTCCCATTCTAGAATCATACGATTTTTAACACGATTGTATCTGGAATTTATCCGTATCATGCCCCAGCTGGTGCTACTCTTCATCGTTTACTTTGGCTTGGCTCGAAACTTTAATATCAATATCTCAGGTGAGACTTCAGCTATTATCATTTTTACCCTCTGGGGAACAGCTGAAATGGGAGACTTGGTACGTGGAGCTATCACTTCTCTCCCTAAACATCAGTTTGAAAGTGGATAGGCACTCGGCTTGACTAATGTTCAACTTTACTACCACATCATCATCCCACAAGTCTTAAGAAGACTGCTACCGCAGGCTATCAATCTTGTCACTCGGATGATTAAAACCACTTCATTAGTTGTTTTGATTGGGGTTGTGGAAGTGACCAAAGTTGGACAACAAATCATCGATAGCAATCGCCTGACCATCCCAACTGCTTCATTTTGGATTTATGGAACCATTCTAGTCTTATATTTCGCAGTTTGCTACCCTATTTCCAAACTATCCACTCACTTAGAAAAACATTGGAGAAACTAAATGTCTGAAACTATCTTAGAAATCAAGGAACTAAAAAAATCCTTCGGAGACAATCCCATCCTCCAAGGACTTTCTCTAGAAATCAAAAAAGGGAAGTTGTTGTCATCCTAGGGCCATCTGGTTGTGGGAAAAGTACCCTCCTTCGTTGCCTCAACGGCTTAGAAAGTATTCAAGGTGGAGATATTTTTCTGGATGGTCAGTCTATCGTTGAAAATAAAAAAGATTTTCACCTAGTTCGCCAAAAGATTGGCATGGTCTTTCAAAGTTATGAACTCTTTCCCCATCTGGATGTCTTACAAAACCTCATCCTAGGCCCTATCAAAGCTCAAGGAAGGGACAAGAAAGAAGTAACGGAAGAAGCTTTGCAATTACTAGAGCGTGTCGGTTTGCTGGATAAACAACATAGCTTTGCCCGTCAATTATCTGGTGGACAGAAGCAACGTGTTGCAATTGTCCGTGCCCTCCTAATGCATCCAGAAATCATCCTTTTTGACGAGGTGACTGCTTCGCTGGATCCAGAAATGGTGCGTGAGGTGCTGGAACTTATCAATGATTTGGCCCAAGAAGGCCGTACCATGATTTTAGTAACCCACGAAATGCAGTTTGCCCAAGCCATTGCTGACCAGATTATCTTCCTCGACCAAGGGAAAATCGCTGAAGAAGGAACAGCTCAAGCCTTCTTTACCAATCCGCAAACCAAACGAGCCCAGGAATTTTTAAACGTCTTTGACTTTAGCCAATTCGGCTCATATCTATAAAGGAGATTCTTATGAAACTATTCAAACCACTCTTAACTGTTTTAGCACTTGCCTTTGCCCTTATCTTTATCACTGCTTGTAGCTCAGGTGGAAACGCTGGTTCATCCTCTGGAAAAACAACTGCCAAAGCTCGCACTATCGATGAAATCAAAAAAAGCGGTGAACTGCGAATCGCCGTGTTTGGAGATAAAAAACCGTTTGGCTACGTTGACAATGATGGTTCTTACCAAGGCTACGCTACGATATTGAACTAGGGAACCAACTAGCTCAAGACCTTGGTGTCAAGGTTAAATACATTTCAGTCGATGCTGACAACCGTGCGGAATACTTGATTTCAAACAAGGTAGATATTACTCTTGCTAACTTTACAGTAACTGACGAACGTAAGAAACAAGTTGATTTTGCCCTTCCATATATGAAAGTTTCTCTGGGTGTCGTATCACCTAAGACTGGTCTCATTACAGACGTCAAACAACTTGAAGGTAAAACCTTAATTGTCACAAAAGGAACGACTGCTGAGACTTATTTTGAAAAGAATCATCCAGAAATCAAACTCCAAAAATACGACCAATACAGTGACTCTTACCAAGCTCTTCTTGACGGACGTGGAGATGCCTTTTCAACTGACAATACGGAAGTTCTAGCTTGGGCACTTGAAAATAAAGGATTTGAAGTAGGAATTACTTCCCTCGGTGATCCCGATACCATTGCGGCAGCAGTTCAAAAAGGCAACCAAGAATTGCTAGACTTCATCAATAAAGATATTGAAAAATTAGGCAAGGAAAACTTCTTCCACAAGGCCTATGAAAAAACACTTCACCCAACCTACGGTGACGCTGCTAAAGCAGATGACCTGGTTGTTGAAGGTGGCCATTAACTCTTAAAAGGGACTGGATTTTAAGCTCCAATCCCTTTTTAAGATTTTACCTATAACATCCTGAGTCTATCTAAGATGTTCAATCTGAACACAGTGTACATACTTTATCTTCTATTGCATATACTTTATCACATAAGATACGAATATCCTCTTCACTATGACTAGCAATCAAAATTGTTGTCCCTTTTTCACTAGAGAGCTTTCTAAACAATGTTCTCATATTTTCTACACTTGATTTATCCAAGGCATTCATAGGTTCATCTAGTAAAAGAATAGAGGGATTCTCCATAATTGCTTGAGCAATCCCTAGCTTTTTCCTCATACCTAGCGAATAAGTTTTAACTTTCTGGTCTTTTTGCTCATATAGACCAACTATTTTCAGTGTATCATTGATTTCCTGATTACCAACTACTCCTCGTATGCTTGCCAAATATTGTAAATTCTTAAAGCCACTATAATAATTTATAAAACCAGGTTCTTCAATCAAAGCTCCCAAATTAGCTGGAATTTTTCTCTCAGGAACAATATTTTCCCCATTGATTAACACTTCTCCATAAGACGGACTATATAAACCAGCTATTAATTTAAACAATACACTTTTCCCTGAGCCATTCGCACCAGTAATTCCTATAATTTCCCCCTGTTTACAACTAAAATTAAGGTTTTGAAAAACACATGTTTTTTTTAATTTCAACTCAATATTTTTTAATATGATTATTTCATTCATTCTATAAACCTCCTCTTTTGACGAGTGAAATAGAAAATACTTTTAAAAAGAAAGACTAAAAATAGCAACTGAAGAAATAAATCTCGTCCTATATCTCCATTCCCTCGATTCAAAATATAAAATAGATAATTAGTTCGATTTCCTACAAATAGACCACCAAACACAATCATGAGTAAAAAGAAACTAACGCAAGCAAAGTTCATTTGTACATTCGCTCCTAGTGCGTATAACATAAAGCAAAACAAGACTAACACACAAGCATTCAAAGAATCAACTATAAACAAAACTCCTATATCCCAGTTTGGTAACTGTAACATAAATTGAATCACTAGAACTTTTACTATGATTAAAATGAGTCCATAAAGAAAACAGGTCCAAATCTGATACCTAATCCAGAGCTTAATAGAAGAAAATCGAATCACTTCCATAAAGAAATCGGATGCTCTTCTACGATATACAACTGCTAGAAAAAATGTATGAATAATAAACCAATGAAGCAACCATATAGATAAGACTAAAAAAGAGTTTTGACTCAGATTAGGCCCTTTTAAAATTTCTATAACAAGTCTATCATTTCCTTCTAACCAATACCATAATCCTAAACAAATCAATATCCAAAAAAGAACATAACCCCAAAAGTACTTGGTATAGATTATCTGATTCAACCTCCACATGTGACTACTTAACTTTCCCATTTCCAACTTTTACACTCTCCTCCAGTTTCTATGAACAGAAAATACAGTCAATGGAATTATGATAGATAGTAATGTAAGCCAATAAATCAATGCATACGGATTGGAATTTACCATATACTGAAAAATTGGCAATAATCCAATTATCCCATTGTTCAACTGATAAATCCAGAATAAGGATTCTACAAATAAAAAAGTAAACAGAAATACTAAGCTCATGTTTGATTTTTTAAACCAAGAAAAACTGCTAATAGTAAGTAAGGATAAAAAGAAATAGTATGCTATATAAGAGAAAAAAAATCCTATAAAGAAACTAGCATTGTTTGCAATACTTATACCATAAAATTCTCTTAAAAAATCAACCTCCTTTATCTCCAAAGAGAAGCTAAAACCATTACTAAATGCAATTAGAAAAATCAATAAAAATAAAGTCGCCGTCCAAATCCCCGTACTAAGAGCTGCTAATTTGAAACTAAAACTGGTAAAGTGCTTAATTGATTTCAGACGAATGCGACACTCCAACCTATTAAAATAGTTATTCATCAAATAAAAAAAGAACAATATATATGTGAACGGAAAGCAATATACTCCAGTCGTCATATCTTGAAGTAAAACTAAGATCCATTCTAATACATTTGGATGGATTGAATATTGGCGACAGCGCAATAAATATACTGTACTAGATAAAACACAGGATAGCAGTAATATAAAATAAACCAATACTGCTAAGAAATCTTTTTTATAAAATTGAACAAATTGTTTCATTATACATAGTCCTCTGAATGTAGAAAAAATGTACCATAAACAACCAAACAACTAACAAATAAAATAAAAGCAAGATGAGCACTAACTAAGGAAAGACTGATATCTTTCTGATATCCCAAAGCTAGCGTTGTCACAGGTTCTAAGTAAGATAGCCCTAAAATAGCCCATAAAATACCACCAACCATCATATAGGCAACTGGGATGAAAATAGCTCCTAATTTTTTCTTCACTAGCAAAGCACTAGCTAGTCCAAAAATAGAGAACACAGCGCCCCAAACTCCATACCAGAGAGTCGTCACAAGACTATAGAGCAACTGATTGGAATCAAATAATTCTTTTAAGGCACCACTATAATCTCCAATATAAATTTCCTGATAAGGAGTCACTAAAAGATTAATTCCTAATAATAATAAATAGGGGAGAAAAAAGACTAGAAAAGAAGAAATAATTGCAGTACTACCTACAATAGCTAGATACCTCTTTTTAGAAATTCGGCACAATTGTGCTGTTAGAAAATGACTCTCAGCATCCTCTATTATCTGACTAGAATAGGGCAGTGTACAGATAAGTGCAGCTACTAGGCTAATCGGTGAAAATCCTCGAATAGAAGAAGCGGCAAAAAAAATCGATAAACCTTCAATTTTATAAATACCATTGAAAGCAAGGAAATTTCCTAAACTCATGCAAAGAAGGGTCAAAAATAAAGACATATAAAATCGAGGTGATTGAACGACTCGTACAAGATTACAAATGAAAAATTCCATCCTTACTCCTCCTTATAATAAAAATAGGGTGTAGCATTCTTTTTTCATGCTACACCCACAATCAACCATCTTTAAGGCTTACTCTGACAAGTAAGTTAATAAGAATCTGGACTCCAAGAACCTGAAGTATGAATTCTTACATGATTTCCAAATTGTGGCGCCATAGCTAATCTAGTACCAGAACCAATATAATTGTCACCACCTCCATTATAGTACATGACAATCCTAGAGCCAGACCCCAATGAATATACCGGGGTAATATCTGACCCACTATAGGCGCTACGAATAGAGGTATTTAACCTTTTACCGCCACCAGTGCTGTCATTATTATTAATTCCAGCAGAGGCGTTTTCTTTCTCAAGCTCACTAGTTGTATCCGAACCCCAACGTGGCAACGTTAAATCATAATCTCCAATCTGTCTAGCTAAAACTGTAGGGAGAAACAAACTAGATGCAATTGTAACTACGCAAAAAAGGGAATATATTTTTCTTCTTTTCATGACATCGTCCTCCTAAGAAGTGATAAATAAGATAGTTGATTGATCAATTTGATACATATTATATTTTCATTATATCAACAAAAGAAAGCGTTGTCAATTATTTTATTTAAAATATTGTCATATTTTAAATAAAATGGTAAAAGAGACTCGGTAGCCTCGTCTCTCTTTATCTTACTGACCTAACCTTCTTGCCAATTTTCTTGGTCTTCTTTAAAGCGTTTTAGAAGATCAAGGCCCTCTGGCGTGATGTAACCTTCTTCTTGGGCTAGATGGATAAGCTCGCTATAGTTTGAAAGAGTCACAAGTTTAACACCAGCATCTGCAAAGTTCTTATCTGCTTTTGGCAATTGGTAGCTGAAAATCGCTACAACTCCAAGTACATCTGCTCCTTCTCGCTTGGCTGCTGCTACAGCTTCAAGAACTGAACCACCCGTTGAAATAAGGTCTTCAACCACTACCATTTTTTGACCTTGAGCTACGCGACCTTCGATTTGATTACCAGCTCCGTGGTCTTTTGGTTTGCTACGGATGTAGGCAAAAGGCAAGTCCATCTTATCAGCAATAATGGCTCCGTGCGGAATCCCTGCTGTTGCAGTTCCTGCAATCACTTCTACTTCAGGAAAGGCTTCTTTGATAGCTTCCACAAAACCATTTTCAATTAGGGTACGAGTTTCTGGATAGGCTAGTGTCACACGATTATCAGTGTAAATCGGTGACTTGATACCAGATGCCCAAGTGAAGGGTTCCTCTGGTTTGAGGTAAACGGCTTGGATTTTCAAGAGGTGGCTAGCGATATCTTTAGCAAGTGTCATGGTATTCTCCTTTTATTTTTCTAATCTAGTTCTTTAATTCCAGTCCTGTGTCCATTCATACTTGATGGCATGATAAGCTGCAACAGGATCCTCAGCTTGGGTAATGGGACGTCCCACTACGATATAGTCACTGCCGATTTGATAGGCATCAGCAGGTGTCATGACTCGTTTTTGATCTCCAACTGCAACACCAGCTGGACGAATCCCTGGTGTCAGACAGATAAAATCTGGATTGGTAGCCTGCTTGATGACTTGTACTTCCTGAGCCGAGCAAACAACACCATCCAAGCCAGCTTCAGCTGTCTTCTTGGCATAGTGAATCACAGACTCTTGCAGACTGGTTTGGATATTTTGAAACTCCTGCATCTGAGCTTCTGACGTTGATGTGAGCTGAGTTACAGCGATCAATTTGGCTTGACTCCCAAGACCTTCACGCGCCGCCTTCATCATCTCTACACCACCAGCCGCATGGACATTAGTCATATCGACACCAAGCTGAGACAAGACCTTCATGGCTGACTTGACTGTATTAGGAATGTCATGAAGTTTGAGATCCAAAAAGACACTATGACCCAAACCTTTTAAGTAGGACACAATCTCAGGCCCCGCTGCGTAATAAAGCTCCATCCCTACCTTGAGATAAAGGCTTTCTTCTGCTGGGAAAAGAGCTAAAAATTCCTTGATCGCCTCAAAACTAGGAAAATCAAGAGCAATGATTGGACGATGTTCTCGCATAGGTTTCTCCTTTTACCTTTACTAGTGAGAGAGTCTGGCCAACAGAAGCCACGAAAAAAGGAACCTGCCAACAGCAAGGTTCCACGAAAAATGGGTAGTCTCCACCCTTTCACCGTCTAACCTTAGCTGCCTCTCTGGACTGCTTTAAAGGTTTTTTACTATTCTATTATTTCTACTAGCACTTGTCAAGTAAAAACATGGTCACTAAAGAACTATAAGAGAAAAGGTAAACCTAGCGACGCGATGAGCGCTGGGTCGTTTGATTTCAATTGCTCTCTTCCTCTTGTTTTTTCTGTTCTTCTTCTTGTTTTTTCTCAGCTTCCTTGGCCTCTTGTTTGGCTTTTTCCTCAGCCTCCATAATTAATTTATCCGCCACAGTGTAACTGTAAATTCCAGCTTCCATGTCGACCACACTCGGTTCTGACAATTGTGGCTTAATCTTACTGTAATATGGCAGTTTCTTACTCATTTCAGATAGAGGAACCAAGACTTCGTCCGAATCATTCATGGTCAATCGAATTAAATCGGATGTCACCTTGCTTGGGGCTAATTCCACCTTTTGGATAGCCGCCTTGAGTTCTGGGCTAATTTGAGCAAGTTCTGAGACAAAAACCTTGATTTGTTCACTATCATTAAAGAGAACTGATAAATAAGTTTCTGGTAAACTGTTCAGACTCACAGAACTAGTCTCAAGCTGACCACTGGAAAGAATAGGATAATGATTTTCACCAGAAATATAGTAGGCCACAATATCATATTCCTTGACCTTAATAGTGAACTTAGTTGGAAATTGATAGACAAGTTGAGCTGATTCAACCCAATAGTTAGACTTAATCTGCTTTTCATATTTTGCCTTGTCTAGCAGAAGGTTAATCGTATAATCCGAAGCCTGAATGCCTGAAGCCTGTCGAATATCATCAGCTGTAGTTTGCACCGTTCCCTCAACACGAATATCTTTCATGGTCGCATAAGGACTGAGCAAGTAGGCAGAGACAATCAATAAAAGCAGACTTGGAAATAAAATCGTGAAGGCTCGCAAGATATGGATACCAGGAATCTTTGCTTTGGCTGGTTTTTCCTTTGTAGCCTTTTTAGCAAGCTTTTTATCCTGTTCCTCCTTCTCTTTAGACTCTGGTTCTTCTTTCTCTTTGTCAGCCTCTGAGGATGCTACTTTTTCTTCAGACTCTTCCTTAGCTGATTCTGAATCTTCCTGGTCTGTTTCACTCTCCTGGTCCTGTTTGTCCTCTGACTTCTCAGATTCTTCTCCCATTCGAGCTTGTCTTTCCTTTTCCTTCTCCTCAGCTAGAGCCACCTCTTCTTCAGCCTTCTTTTTTAGATATTCTTGGTTTCGTTTCTGCCATTCTGATAACTCTTTCAATTCTTCGAGGATTTCTTTGTCCTCATTTTTCTTATCTTTTGACATTTACTTTCCTTATGATAAATCTTTTTTCAACAATTGATAAAAATCTGCTAGAGATTTCAATTCCTTAGAAGCTTTCATCTTAGCTTGGTAATCTTCCTTGTGACTTAGTAAGTGAGAAAGCTTCTCTTCCAAACTATCCAAGGTCAAATCGCTTTCTTGAAGGTCTTCTGCATAGCCTTTTTTTACAAAGTAAGCTGCATTTTCAATCTGGTCACCACGACTAGCTTCACGACCAAGCGGCACAATGACATGCAATTTTGCTATCGCCAAGAGCTCAAAAATCGTATTGGCACCACCTCGTGTCACAACAATATCAGCCAATTCCATCAAGGGTTGATAGAGATCGGTCACATAGTCAACACGAAAAAGATTTTGGCTCAACTCGTTCAGACTAGAATCTCCAGTTAGATTGATAATATTGTAGCGCTCTGTTAGTTCTTTCTTATGGTCTGTCACCAATTGGTTAAAGACACGAGCACCTGCAGAACCGCCAACAAACAATACAGTCGGCAATTTATGATTAAAGTGGGTTTGAATATCCACCAATTCATCTGGTTCTGGATTTTTTTGATCTGAAACCTTGGTCACTGCTCCCACATGCTCAACCTTAGACAAACTCGAAGCTTGCTCAAAGGTTGAATACATCTTAGTCGCAAATTTATAGGCGATTTTATTGGCCAAGCCCATAGACAGGTCAGATTCGTGAATAAAGACAGGCACTCCTGACACACGCGCTGCGATAACAGGCGGTACTGAGACAAAGCCCCCCTTTGAAAAAAGGGTCTGTGGACGAAGTCGCAACATGATAAAGAGCGATTGGACGATTCCCCAGCCAACTTTGAAGACGTCCAGCATATTTTGCCAAGAGAAATAGCGACGCAATTTCCCAGTCGCAATGGAGTGGAAAGTGACATCCAAACCTGACTTAAGGATTTCTTGGTGTTCGATACCACGCTTGTCCCCGATATAGTGGACTTCCCAACCATCTTCGATGAACTTGGGCATTAACAAAAGATTGAGGGTAACGTGTCCAACCGTCCCCCCACCTGTAAAGACAATTTTTTTCATATTTTATTCTTTTAACTCCGCTACTGTGTCGATAAAGAGGTCGCCACGTACTTCAAAGTTAGCATACATATCCCAGCTGGCATTGGCAGGACTAAGAAGAACCACATCTCCTTGAGTCGCAAGCTCATAGGCCTTGCGGGTCGCATCTGCAATATCTGTCGCCTCCACATAAGCGACACCAGCCTTGTCTGCTGCCCGTTTGACACGTTCTGCAGATTGACCCAGGATGACCATCTTCTTGAGTCCAGTAATGTCTGGCACCAATTCGTCAAACTCATTGCCACGGTCCAAACCACCTGCAATCAAGACGACCTTGCTGTTGTCAAATCCTGACAAGGCTTTTTGAGTAGCCAAGATATTAGTTGATTTACTGTCGTTATAGAATTTAACACCCTTGATGTCATCCACAAACTGGAGACGGTGTTTGACACCACCGAAGGCTGAAAGAGTTTCCTTGATGGTTTGATTGTCCACACCACGAAGCTTGGCTACAGCAATAGTCGCAAGGGCATTTTCCACATTGTGGCTACCTGGAACACCGATTTCATTCGCTGCCATGACTACTTCACCACGGAAGTAGAGTTGACCATCTTCCAGATAAGCTCCATCAACCTTTTCAAGTGTTGAAAATGGTACAACAGTGGCTTCTGTCTTGGAAGCCAAGTCTTTTGCCAAGTCTTGATTAAAGTTCAAGACAAGGAAATCAGCTGCTGTCATCTTGTTCTGGATATTCCACTTGGCTGCTACATATTCCTCAAATAATCCATGATAATCGATATGAGTTGGCATAAGGTTAGTAATAACCGCAATCTCAGGATGGAATTCTTGAACACCCATGAGTTGGAAAGAAGAAAGTTCCATAACAAGCGTGTTCTTGTCTGTCGCTATTTGAGCAACCTGACTGGCAGGATAGCCGATATTCCCTGATAAAAGACCATGTTGCCCAGCAGCAGTCAAAACTTCCCCAATCATAGTCGTTGTGGTTGTCTTACCGTTCGATCCTGTGATACCAATAATCGGTGCTTCTGAAATCAAATAAGCCAATTCCACCTCAGTCAAGACTGGAATTCCCTTGGCCAAAGCCTTTTCAATCATGGGATTGCTGTAGGGGATACCTGGATTTTTTACCATGAGGGCAAACTCTTCATCCAAGAGTTCCAAAGGATGGCCACCTGTAATGACCTTGATCCCTTCTTCCAGCAAACATTGGGCAGCTGGATTGTCCTCGAATGGTTTCCCATCATTTACTGTCACAATGGCACCTAACTTGTCCAACAAACGAGCCGCAGATTCACCAGACTTGGCCAAACCTAAAACAAGAACTTTCTTATTTTTAAATTGATCTATTACTTTCATGTCTCGAACTCCATTTCTACTCCTACTATTTTACCATTTTTATGGAAATAAAAAAGCCACAAAGTGTGTTTGTGACTCTTTCTTCTAACTGAATCTTACCATATCATCTATGTGATAAATCGGTAACTCGAATGACCTGATCCACTTGCTCCCAAATCAGAGGATTGTGGGTCGCAATAATAATGGTCCGATTCGGATTTTTTAAAGATTCTAGGATGGAAAGTAATTCCTCAGAGTTTTTGGGGTCTAAGGAAGCGGTTGGTTCATCTGCAAGAATCAAAGGCGGATCCTTTAAAATTATCTTCGCTAATGCAACACGTTGTGCTTCTCCTCCTGATAACTCAAATATAGGTTGCTTCAAATCCAAATAAGAGAGGTTTACACGGTTTAGAGCTTGTTTCATCAAAGAGATTTTCTCTTTTTCCTTCAACTTTTTACCAACTAAACCCAGATTGAGATTCTCTTTGACGGTTTGGCTTTCAATTAAGCCAAAATCTTGAAATAAGTATCCCAAGTAATCTCTAAAGAAAACAGAAGACTTGATGTCCTTAAGAGAAGTGCCATCATAGATGATTTGCCCTTTGTCATATGGCTCTAATCGTCCAATCATATTCAAGAGTGTTGTCTTACCACAGCCACTTGTACCGATTAAGGCATAAATTTTCCCACCTTCAAAATGAAGATTTGTATCTGAAAATAGCTGACGGCTTCCAAATTTTTTAGATATATTCTTTAGTTCAATCATCCTATTTTCCTTTCATAATTGTCATAGAAACACGAGATTCTTTCTGTGCTTGACGGTAAAGCGTCAAAACTGCACTAGCTAGAAAGACGAATAAAGTGAGCAAGCCAATCACCAAGTCTCGACTGCTTAAAATAAAGAAACTAGCACCAAATACAAAACTGGCAAATTGGCTAACCATATACTGAGCATGTGTTTCAAAAAATCGTAAACCTGAAATTCGTTTAATCAAGATATCTCGGCGGAATTGCTCGAAATATAGAAGATTGACAGAATAAAAGAGTAATAAGGAACTGGCTATCCCAACAATAGCTCCTAAGATTAAAGTTGCTGTTTCAGTTTGAACTTCATTATAACGAGTTAGATAAACACTTCTTCCTTCTTTAAGATAGGATACTTGCTCATAAATTCCAGCTTTCTTTAAGAGTTCTAGCCCACTCTCATATCCTTTGATAAAGAGTTGTTTTCCAGCATTGATAGACCAAACATATTTTGAAATGAAACTATCACCTGTAGATGTTGGAGTAAATACAACTAAAATCGGATCGGTTAAGTACTGAATAGATACTGGACTTTCACCGTTATTATAAACAAAGCGTTTTTGTCCTGTTGGAAGATAGCTAACAATCGCTCTCATTTCATACTCTAAAGGAGCGTCTTTATCCTCGCTTGATTTTCCATAATAGTTCAAACGTTCTTCAAAAACTTTCTTAAGTTCTGCTTCCTGTGAACGAAGAGATTCTGGTAATAAGAGTCCAAATTCCCCTTTTTGAAGATGAGCTAGTTTCTGTCTAGTCTCATCATTTACAGCCACATTTTCCTTGTCTAAATAACTTGGACTCACATAGAGAACATTAGCATCTGGACTATAGGTATCCAGTGTTTCCCCGTTTTCATTTTTTCCTTGAGGATTTGCAAAATGAATGAGATTCTCTTTTACAAATAGAGCCTGTTCTTTTTCAACTGCTTCTTTGGAAAATTCATACCACTTATTCTGATTTTCTGTATCATTTACTCTGTCACCTAAGCCAAAAGAAATTTGATAATAGTCTACTCTGTCATGCCATGCTTGTTTTGAAATTTCAAGTTCTTTCAATCGTTGGTAAGACGTCAAACCTGTCTTAACAGCGTATCCCACTGTAAAGACAGCAACCAACTGACACAATAGGGTTAAAATCATCAGGCGTTTAAGGGGTAATCTTCCCTTAATAACGGGAACTAATGCTTTGTAACTCAAACTCATTAGATAAAGGAGCATTAGTAAAATTGAAATCGCCAATAAAAACAACAGATAGAAACTAATCCCAAAACCATAGGTGGCTAACAAGATAGGATAAAACAAACCTTGACTAAAAAGAACGACTCCCCCACCTAGGAAGGAAAGGAGGGCTGATAGAAGGAGCCACTTAATATCAGTAGATAAAGAATGCCCCATAATGGATAAGAGAGTCTGACCAGAAAAGAGTTTTATACCTGCTGCTCTCATTTCCTTAATCCGAGTGATAATCACTAAAGCAAAGAAAGATAAGCCAAATATTGCTAAACTAATTAAAATAAGGGGATTTAGTAACATTCGAAAAGCAAGAGAATAGGGAGGTGTCTTTCGGTCAGCAATTGCTTTATAACCTAAATCTCCTAATTTATCAGCTAGCTTTTCTTTTGTCAAGGAGCCTGATAAAAGGAGATAACTATTTAGCGGATCACTACGTTCACGACTTTCTTGGCTAGCTTCTTGGAATTGTTTTGGTAATGTTCCCTGACCATAAGTTGCATAAGTAAAGTGAGTCGTCCCATCCTTACTCGGTTCTACAATTCTCCTAGCTATTAAACTCTGTTCTGAGTTTACAAACTTCTCCAATTCCTGTTCAAATACCTCACGAGTCGGTTCCTGAGCCTCTTTTTTGACACGAAGTAAAGTAACGGAATCATAGCTTGCATATAAATATTGTGGCGCACGTAAGACAATAATCCAAGCAAAGAAGAAGCTGAGAAAAAAAGTTGATAGTAATATGAATAGTTTCTTCATAGTAGACTCCTTGTAAACAAAATTCCCCCTGTAATTTCTTACAAGGGGAATTATCTAAGAAAACTAAATATTAGTCATAGTCATAGTAAAATGATACTTGTTCCCCAAATTTAGTCCAAATCCAAGCCTCTGAAGTTTTCCCTGCAGGTGCTGATCCTTTATCTGAATGACTATCCCATTTACTTACAACAGAAGAATAATGATATTTTTTACCATGATAGTAATTTGAAAAAGCCCAACCACCTCCTGAACCTTCTCCATATGTCCATACTCCTCCATCTGGATATTGTACAGCAGCTGATGCAGCTCCCAATAATGTAAAGCTTGAAATAAGAGCTAGAGCAAGTAATCTATGTTTTTTCGTTTTCATTTTATTTTTCCTTTCAAAAAAAGCACACCCTGAGCAACAATGCAACAAAATAAATCCTCCTCTCTCTTTTTTGAAACCGATTTCTTATATAATAAGAATAGCATTTTTATTATTTGTTGTCAAGGAAAAAATCGAATTTTTTAGATATTTTACTATATTACCTCTGTGAATAATATTATATAGTAGTTTTATTTCAAAATAATATGCAACCAGTACTAACCAAATATAAAATAGATGCCATTAACGAATTTTATTCAAGTTTTTCCCATTCATACTATACAAGTAAAAGAGATGGTGTTAACTAAAAAGCAATTCAAACTATTGTAAAATTCCTAGCAAAAAGAGAGCCGAAACTCTCTTTTTTATCTTCTTTTACTTTTTTTGACTGGCATGAGTGTGATGTCTCTAACACTAAAGTAAGCTAGGATCAACATGGCTATTGCTAGGAATATTTCTGTTGGTAATTGAAAAATTTTCAGAAAAGATAGAACCAATAAAATCAAGAGTGCCACTAAAATACATACCATAGCGACGATATTGACAGTCCCTTTAATGCTTTCTGGTGTCGCAAATACATAGAGTAGGAGCAGTAAAATTCCTAGGACTAAATAGACCATCTTTCTCTCTTTCTAGCTCTTATTCAGCTGATTTTTTCTTCTTGTTAGCTTTCTCACGCTCTGCTTTGTTAAGGATTTGTTTACGCAAACGGATAGACTCAGGCGTTACTTCCATGTACTCATCGTCGTTCAAGAACTCAAGAGACTCTTCAAGTGTCAAGATACGAGGCGTCTTGATAACAGCTGTTTGGTCCTTAGTAGCTGAACGAACGTTGGTCATTTGTTTTGCCTTCGTGATGTTAACTGTCAAGTCATTTTCACGAGAGTTTTCACCGATGATCATTCCTTCATAAACCTCAGTACCTGGGTTGACAAAGATCGTACCACGTTCTTCGATAGACATGATTGAGTAAGTTGTAGCCTTACCAGCATCGATAGAAACAAGGGCACCACGGTGACGTCCACCAATTTCCCCTGGAATCAATGGCAAGTATTGGTCGAAGGTATGGTTCATGATACCGTAACCACGAGTCATTGATAAGAACTCAGTTGAGTATCCAATCAAACCACGCGCTGGAACAAGGAAGACCAAACGAGTTTGACCATTACCAGTTGAAATCATATCCAACATTTCACCTTTACGTTCAGAAAGGCTTTGGATAACAGACCCTTGGTATTCTTCTGGAGTGTCGATTTGTACACGTTCAAATGGTTCACATTTAACACCGTCGATTTCTTTTACGATAACTTCTGGACGAGATACTTGAAGTTCATAGCCCTCACGACGCATTGTTTCGATAAGGATTGACAAGTGCAATTCTCCACGTCCTGAAACAGTCCATTTATCTGGTGAATCAGTTGGGTCAACACGAAGGGAAACGTCTGTTTGCAATTCTGCCTGCAAGCGTTCTTCCACCTTACGAGAAGTTACCCATTTACCTTCTTTACCAGCAAATGGTGAGTTGTTGACCAAGAAAGTCATTTGAAGAGTTGGCTCATCGATGTGTAGGATTGGAAGAGCTTCTACTGCATCTGTCGGAGTGATGGTTTCACCGACAAAGATGTCTTCCATACCTGAAACGGCAATCAAGTCACCCGCTTTGGCTTCTTGGATTTCACGACGTTCCAAACCAAAGAAACCGAAGAGTTTTGTAACACGGAAGTTTTTAGTTGTACCGTCAAGTTTAGAAAGGGTAACTTGGTCCCCAACCTTAACTGTACCACGGAAGACACGACCGATACCGATACGTCCAACGAAGTCATTGTAGTCCAAAAGCGACACTTGGAACTGCAAAGGCTCATCTGAGTTATCTACTGGAGCTGGGATATGGTCGATAATCGTGTCAAAGATTGGTGCCATAGTCGCTTCTTGGTCAGCTGGATCATCTGACAATGAAGAAGTTCCGTTGATCGCTGAAGCATAAACCACTGGGAAATCAAGCTGGTCGTCATCTGCACCAAGCTCGATGAAAAGTTCCAAGACTTCATCCACTACTTCTGCTGGACGAGCTGATGGCTTATCGATTTTGTTAACAACCACGATTGGGACAAGGTCTTGTTCCAAGGCTTTTTTCAATACGAAACGAGTTTGTGGCATGGTTCCTTCATAGGCATCTACGACCAAGACAACACCGTCAACCATTTTCATGATACGCTCAACTTCTCCACCGAAGTCCGCGTGTCCTGGTGTGTCCATAATGTTGATACGAGTTCCGTTGTAAGCAACGGCAGTATTTTTAGCAAGGATGGTGATTCCACGCTCTTTTTCGATATCGTTTGAGTCCATAGCACGCTCTGCCAATTCAGTACGTGCATCAAGCGTTTCTGATTGTTTCAATAATTCGTCAACCAGGGTTGTTTTACCGTGGTCAACGTGGGCGATAATCGCAATGTTACGGATATCTTCTCTTAATTTTGTCATGATTTCCTCTATAATATTCAAAATTTATTTTCTAACTGAACGATTATACCATAATTTCAAATAAATAACATAACTCAAGCAAGTGTAAATGTTTTCACTCCGCTTTTCTTTTCACGTCAAGCCTTTTCAAAGCAAGCGACTTATGATAAGATAGGCACAGTATGCGTTTAGATAATTTATTAGCCCAAGAAAAAGTTAGCCGAAAGGCCATGAAGCAAGCACTCCTCAGAGGGGAAATTCTAGTCGATGGTTGCCCAGCCCGCTCCCTAGCTCAAAATATCGATACAGGACTACAAGAACTCCTTTTTCAGGATCGAATCATTCAAGGCTATGAACACACCTATCTTATGCTTCATAAACCTGCTGGTGTCGTTACAGCCAACAAAGACAAGGAACTTCCGACCGTCATGGACCTGCTTCCATCTGACATCCAGTCTGACAAGCTCTATGCCGTTGGCCGACTGGACCGAGATACAACGGGACTCCTCCTCTTGACCGATAACGGTCCCTTGGGCTTTCAGCTCCTCCATCCCCAATATCATGTCGATAAGACTTACCAAGTCGAGGTTAATGGACTTCTAACACCTGACCATATCCAAACCTTTCAAAAAGGAATTGTCTTTTTAGATGGCACTATCTGTAAACCTGCAAGACTAGAGATTCTATCAGCAAGTCCTTCCCTCAGTCAAGCCTCTATCACCATTTCAGAAGGAAAATTTCATCAAATCAAGAAAATGTTCCTCTCGGTTGGTGTTAAGGTGACTAACCTCAAGAGAATCCAATTTGGGGACTTCACATTGAACCCAGATTTAGCAGAAGGTAACTACCACCCTTTGAACCAAAAAGAGTTACAAATCATTAAAAACTATTTAGAGATGAGTCGATAAAACAAAAAAAGCTTTAAAACTAAAGCTTTTTTCTTTTATTTACCGAAAAATTAAGGCGATTGCTACAATCCAGTTAACTACAGAAATCACAATTCCTAAGATATTAAGAATCTTTTCTATTTTATAGTCTAATTGTGACTCTTTTTGGTATGAAATAGCCAAGACCAATCCTATGATACCCAAAATCAGGCCTACAATTGGAAATAACAAACCAAGAATAATCGACAAGATACCCACAAAAAGTGGATTTTTCTTCTTTTCTTTCATGTTCTAAGAACTCTTTAAATTTTATACAAATTAATTATACTATAAAACAATATCTTCATCCTATCATTCGACTAATTTGGAAATAAGGTTAGCTAGTCTTCACTTTCCCTTTCCAAGAATCCAAGCCATAAGAAAGGATATAAATCTCAGAAAAACCTTGTTTTTTCAAGTAAAGAGCTGCATTTGTAACTCGTTGCGCACGTTGGTTTTCGTAGAGAAGGACAGGTTTATCTTTACGAAGGGCTGCAAGACTAGTTTTCAACTGACTTGAAGGAATATTGCGTGCACCAAGGATATGTTTTCTGTGGAATTCTGCTGGGTCGCGCAAATCAATCAATTGACCCGTACGAATCAAGGCTTCAAACTCCTCATTGTCCACAATTTTAGCCGCACGGCGAATACGAAGATAGTTAAAGCCCATCCACGCCAACATTGCTAGTATAAGTGCCCACAAAATCCAAGTAACCATTAGTTCTTTTCTCCATTTTTCTCAATATAATCCAATTCTACCTTGTGCTCTCTGCGAAGAACTGCTTCTGCCTCTAGATAGTCTAATTTATCCATCAACCCTGCATCGTAAATCCGAGATAGTTCCAACTTCATCAGTTCAATATCATATAAGCGTTTTCCCATGTAAACAATAATACCAAATCGTTTGAGGAATTGCTGCACATCATAGAATGTTTTCATAAGACTCATTCTAGCAAAATTTTGTGTTTTTTTCAAGAAGAGACTCACACAATGCTCCTTATTTTCCTATCTTCTTTAGCGATTCTAAGGCAAGTATGGTACAATAAAAACATGAGAATTCAACAATTACATTATATTATCAAAATCGTCGAAACTGGCTCCATGAATGAGGCAGCCAAGCAACTCTTTATCACTCAGCCAAGTCTCTCCAATGCAGTGCGAGATTTGGAAAATGAAATGGGCATTGAGATCTTTATCCGCAATCCCAAGGGAATCACCTTGACCCGTGATGGGATGGAGTTTCTCTCTTATGCCCGTCAGGTTGTCGAGCAGACCCAGCTTCTGGAGGAACGCTATAAAAATCCTGTCGCCCACCGCGAACTATTTAGCGTTTCGTCTCAACACTATGCCTTTGTGGTCAATGCCTTTGTCTCTTTGCTCAAGAAAAGCGATATGGAGAAATACGAACTCTTCCTTCGTGAAACTCGGACTTGGGAGATTATCGACGACGTCAAGAACTTCCGCAGTGAGGTCGGGGTCCTCTTCTTAAACAGTTACAACCGTGATGTTTTAACCAAGATGCTGGATGACAATCACCTGCTAGCCCACCATCTCTTCACAGCGCAACCGCATATCTTTGTCAGCAAGACCAACCCTCTGGCAAAGAAAGACAAGGTGAAACTGTCTGATTTGGAGAATTTCCCTTACCTCAGCTATGACCAAGGGACGCACAACTCCTTCTACTTTTCAGAAGAGATTCTTTCTCAAGAACACCACAAAAAATCCATTGTGGTCAGTGACCGTGCCACCCTCTTTAATCTCTTGATTGGTTTGGATGGTTATACCATTGCGACAGGGATTTTGAACAGCAACCTAAACGGAGACAATATTGTTTCTATCCCACTGGATATTGATGACCCGATTGAGCTGGTCTATATCCAGCATGAGAAAACCAGCCTATCTAAGATGGGCGAACGCTTTATCGACTATCTACTAGAAGAAGTTCAGTTTGATAGTTGAGAAATGATAAGAACCAATATGTAGGCTAGCAACAACCTGCACATTGGTTCTTTTTACTTATAATTAAAAGTTTCCCCTGCCAACTTATCAGCTAGCTTGGGAAAGAGAGTATAAAACTTATGGGCTAGGTTCAACAAAATCGGGAGATTGAGTTCTCGTTTATTTTTGCCTATAATCTTGACAATCTTTTTAGCCACTGCATCTGGTTCTAGCAGGAAGCGATCAACCGATTTAAGATAAGTTCCATCTGGGTCGGCTTGGTCGAAAAATCCTGTACGGATTGGTCCTGGATTGACTGTTGTCACATAGACTCCATAGGGCATAAGTTCGAGTCGCAGAGCATTTGAAAAACCAATAGCCGCAAACTTGGTCGCTGAGTAAAGACTAGACTTGCCAGTAGCTATTAGACCTGCCATGCTGACGATGTTGATGATATGCCCTTTGCTGCTTTCCTTCATACGAGCCGCAAGGTGACGAGACAGATTCATCAGGGCAAAGGTATTGACCTCAAACATCTGGTGAATATCTTTATCAGCAATCTGGTCAAATCCCTCAAAAATCCCGTAACCAGCGTTGTTAATCAAGACATCAATCTTGCCATAGCGGAGATAAAGATCAGTTACCAGAGCTTCTAGGGCTGAATCGTCGGTAATATCAATTTCAATCAATTCTGCATGGGAATAATTTCCGTAGAGTTGGGCTAATTTTTCCTTATTTCTACCAAGCAAGATGAGTTGGTCATTGGGCAGGAGTTTGACCATTTCTTGAGCTAGACCACCGCTAGCTCCGGTAATGAGAATAGTAGGCATACTTATCCTTTCTGTGACTGCTAGATTTCCACTTCTTCCAAGTCTTTGACCACATGGACATTTTCAAAAATTGTGGCAGCGTCCTTCTTGAGTTTGCTTATATCTTTTGAGAGGAAACGGGCACTGATATGGTTGAGTAGGAGGCGTTTGGCACCTGCTTCTACCGCTACTTGTGCAGCTTGCATATTAGTTGAGTGACCATGGTTACGAGCAATTTTTTCATCACCCTTGCCATAAGTGGACTCATGAACTAGGACATCTGCATTGACAGCCAGACGCACACTGGCATCCGTTTTTCGAGTGTCTCCTAAAATAGTGATAATCTTACCTGGACGTGGCGCTGAGATATAGTCTGCTGCCTTGATTTCAGTTCCGTCTTCCAAAACAAGATTCTGGCCGTTTTTGATTTTACCAAAAAGCGGGCCGAACGGAACACCAGCAGCCTTGAGTTTTTCAGCATCCAGCGTCCCTTCTAGATCCTTTTGCATGACACGATAGCCAACACAGAAAATAGTGTGGTCCAGCTCCTCTGCATACACAGTGAATTTATCGGTTTCAAGAATTTTACCCAGAGAATCTTGGTCAAACTCATGGAAATGAATGCGGTAGGGCAGACGAGAACCTGACACACGAAGGCTGGTTAAGACAAATGACTTGATTCCTTGAGGTCCGTAGATTTCCAAATCTGTCTGCTCTTCATTGGCCTGAAAGGCACGGCTAGAAAGGAAACCTGGCAAACCAAAAATGTGGTCTCCATGCAGATGAGTAATAAAGATTTTGCTGACCTTACGTGGTCGAATTGTGGTTTCCAGAATGCGATTTTGCGTACCTTCTCCACAGTCAAAGAGCCAAACTTCGTTAATCTCGTCCAAAAGTTTCAGGGCGAGACTTGAAACGTTGCGGGCTTTAGAGGGCTGACCAGCCCCCGTTCCTAAAAATTGAATATCCATTCGATACTTTCTAATTAATCAATATATAACATGGCTGTGCGGTTTTCCGATCGGAAATAGCGTTTGCCAGAAAAAGCAGCAGCTTCTTGCAATAAATCCTCTTGGCTGTAGCCTTTGAGACGTTTTCGACCATCAGCCAATCTTTCCAAATCAGTCAAAGCTGTGAGACTTTCTAGGCTGACAACTTCCTCGTCCTTGACAGGCTTCATGTAAATCTTACCAGACTCTTCAAAGACTAATTGATGGGAGAAAATTTGCGCAATTTCAAAGAGCAAGTCATCCGAGATTTTCTCCTCATTTTCAGAGAAAATCCGACCAAAGCCGTCACTCTCATAACAAAAACCAAAGGATTTACCAGACAGATTAAGCCGAATAAAAGGCTTATTTTCTAGGGTGAAACTTGGCTCAGTATTGTAAAGATTCAGTTCCTGACTGAGTTCTGCAAAATAATCCGTCGCAGCCTGAGGACTTTTTTTCTGATAGAGTTCTGCAAAGTAGGCATTAACAACACTTGGCGGAGGTGTAATAAGTGTTAACTGCTCCTGCTCTGTTTTACCAGCTAGAAGCTGATCCAGATAGACCTTGTCCAGACTTGTATAACCTCCATACTTTAGAGCCAAAGTTTTAATATCAGTCATAAAATTCTTCTAACCTCCATTTATTTTTCTCGGAAATGTAGCCTGTAATCACTTCGCCGTCTTCCTGATAATCACGTTCTTCCAGAATTGCAACACTCTCTAAATCATGAATCTTGTAGGACTTTGAAAAAGGCACTCGCAGGGTAAATGCTTCAAAAATTTCCTTAATCTTATCTAGCAATAATGCTTGCAAGTTTTCACGACTGTCCTCAGACTTGGCAGAAATGAGGGTATATGGCGTTTGGGTAGGCGTGAAATCCTCCACCAAATCCGCTTTATTATAAAGCGTCAAGTGAGGAATATCTTCCATGTCCAGGTCTTTCATGATGGAGAGAACCGTTTTTTCATGTTCCTCGTGGTAAGGATTGCTAGCATCGATAACATGAACCAGAAGGTCCACATGCTTGCTTTCTTCCAAGGTTGACTTGAAACTGGACACCAACTCTGTCGGCAAATCTTGGATAAAGCCAACGGTATCTGTCAAAGTTACTTGGAGGTTGCCTCCCAGATGAATACTCTTGGTTGTCGCATCCAGAGTCGCAAAGAGCTCATCTGCTTCATACTGGGTCTTACTGGTCAAGATGTTCATGATAGTTGATTTCCCAGCATTGGTATAACCAATCAAACCAATCTTAAAAGTGCTAGACTCCAAACGTTTTTCTCTGACAGTCGCACGATTTTTCTCAACCACCTTGAGCTGGCGCTCGATATCCGTGATTTGATTGCGAACGCTACGACGGTTCAGCTCCAGTTGGCTTTCACCAGGACCACGGGAACCAATTCCCCTGCCTGACGGCTGAGCATAATCCCCTGACCAACCAAGCGAGGCAAGAGGTATTTGAGTTGGGCTAGGTGGACTTGGAGCTTCCCTTCATGGCTTCGAGCCCGCATGGCAAAGATATCCAAAATCAACTGCATACGGTCAATGACCTTAACACCGAGAACTTCCTCTAGATTGACATTCTGCCTTGGGGTCAGACGGTTGTTGACGATGACAGTAGTGATTTCTTCTGCATCCACCATAAGCGCAATCTCTTCCAACTTACCAGAGCCGATGAAGGTCTTGGAATCATATTTTTCACGTTTTTGTCTGTAGCTATCTACAACGACTGCCTCTGCCGTTTTCGCTAAACTAGCCAATTCTTCCATGGAGAGGTCAAAACTGTCCATACCCTGCAATTCCACACCAATCAGCAGGACTCGCTCCTCTTTTTTCTCCGTTTCAATCATCTAAAAACTCCTCTATCTGGCTTAAAATGCGGTCTTGTACACCAGATTCTCCAATCTGATAAAAGGTGACCTGCATGCGATTACGGAACCAGGTCAGCTGACGCTTGGCAAAACGACGGGTAGCCTGTTTGAGACTCTCACTAGCTTCCTCCAAGGTCTGCTCTCCACGGAAATAAGGAAAGAGTTCCTTATAGCCAATTCCTTTAGCAGCCTGTACATTAGGGGAATGGTCAAACAGCCACTTGGCCTCATCCAAAAGCCCAGCCTCAAACATCAAATCCACTCGGTGGTTGATACGCTCATAAAGTTGACTACGTTCATCATCCAAGCAGATAATCAGCGGTTCATACAAGGTCTCTTGATTTTCCAAATCCTGACCAAAATGGGCAATTTCTAAGGCACGCATAGCACGACGACGATTAAACTGGGGAATCTCAAGGCCTGCTTGATCCACCAAATGGGCTAATTCCTCATCTGAATATGGCTCCAAACTAGCTCGATAAGCTAAAATCTCCTCATGAGGAGTCTCCCCACCTAGGTGGTAACCTTCTAGCAAGCTCTGGATATAAAGTCCAGTCCCACCGGCGATAATGGCTAGCTTGCCACGGTTGTGAATACCCTCAATAGTCATCTTAGCTTCTGAAACAAAATCAAAAGCCGAGTAAGACTCGGTTATCTCTCTAACATCGATTAAATGATGAGGAACAGCTACCTGCTCTTCTGGACTAGCCTTGGCCGTCCCAATATCAAGTCCTCGATAGACTTGCTGGCTATCTCCACTAACCACTTCGCCATTAAAACGCTTTGCAACTTCAATAGCTAGAGCCGTCTTTCCAACAGCAGTCGGTCCAACAATCACAATTATTTTTGTTTTCATCTTTTTTCCTTGAAAAATTCCCATTTTTTCGTTACTATTATTATAACACAAAAAGGTCAGTCAGAAAAATGTGACCTCTTGAGGAGGCTGGCTGATTGAGAATATAAAGGAGGAAGACTCATGGCTAAAGGATTCGCTAAAGGTCTTGTAACAGGTGTCGCAGGAACTGTCGCTGCCGTTGCAGGTGCAGTATACGCATTTAAAAAGAAAGTAATCGAACCAGAAGAGCAAAAAGCAGCTTTCATCGAAGAAAACCGTAAAAAAGCAGCTCGTCGCCGCGTATCACGTTAAGAAACAAAAGAAGTTGGGATTATTCTCAACTTCTTTTTTCTATTCTTTTAAATAGCTAGGTCAAACTTCAACTGTGGCTTAACAGGGTCATAATCCACCAACTCAAAATCTTCTGCTTTGATATCAAAGAAATTAGTCCCATCAGGAACATTTAAAACCAAGCGTGGTTGGCAGTTTGACGGCTCCCGACGGAGCAATTCCTGAGCTTGTTCAAATTGATTATCATAGATATGGAGGTTGTTGATGAAGTAGAAGAACTTCCCAACCTTCCAGCCAAAATGTTTGGCAATCATCATCTGCAAAGCCACATACTGCATAGCGTTGATGTGGTGGGCCACCAGCATATCATTGGAGCGCTGGGTCAAGGTCGCATCCAGATAGATTTCCCCATCAACACGCCGAACATCAAACATGGTCTGAAAGGCGCACGGGAGCAGCCCATCTGTTTCTTCGAAAGCTTGGTAATCCCAGAGCGAAATAATATTGCGGCGGTTCCAAGGATTGGTTTCCAACTGTTTGAGAAGCTTATTGATAATGTCGTGTTTCTTAACAACGGCACCATAGCGCTCACCAATGGTTCCCGTGTCTCCAACTTCCCAGTCATTCCAGTAGTGAACATTGTACTTGTCATTAAGCACTTCTAAGCTATTTGACTGGTCTTGGTAAATCCAGAGAACTTCTTTGATGGCGGATTTGATTGCAATGGGACGCAAAGTTGTGATAGGAAATTCTCCTTTAGATAAGTCGTACTCGGAAAAGGCACCAGTTACATACTTGGAATTAGCAACAGTCCCATCCTTGTACTTAGGACGAGCCTGCTCTGAGAAAACACCTTCCTTTAGAATGCGTTCAATATTCTCTTTAAAAATCGTATCTGCTTTTGTCATTTCGTTTCACCTCATTCATTGTCCTAACTAGTATAGCATAAAAAATAAAAGAGGAACATTACTAACTCTAGGTTAGCATTTTCCTCTCTCATTATCTTATTGCAATACAAGTGATGCTGCTCCGATAACTCCAGCGTCATTTCCTAGAGTTGCAAGAGCTAATTTAGTAGATGTGCGTACTTGTGGGAAACTATTTTCATCGTAAACTTTTTGAACACCTTGTAGAAGGAATTCTCCCGCAGCTGACACACCACCACCGATGACGATTGTTGATGGGTTTAGGATTGAACCAATGTTAGCACAAGCGATTCCCAAGTAACGTGAGAAGTTACGGTAAACAATCAAAGCAAGGTCGTCTCCTTCTTTTGCGAGATCAAAGACAGTCTTAGCAGTTACTTCTTCTCCGTTATCAATCAAGCGTTTCAAGGCTGCATCGCCTTCGTATTCATCGGCATAGCGACGAGTCAAGTTGACAATCCCTGTTGCTGAAGCAACTGTCTCAAGGCAGCCTTTTTTACCACAAGTACATGAGATTGGCTGGTCAAAGTCAACAGTGATGTGACCAAGCTCACCTGCTGCACCAGCAACACCGTGAAGCAATTTGCCTTCTGCGACGATACCGCCACCAACACCAGTACCGAGTGTCATAAAGACAACGTCTGGTTGGTTATCTCCAGCACCCATCCAGCGCTCACCAAGAGCTGCTACGTTGGCATCATTATCGATGAAAAATGGAATGCCCAAAGCTTTTTCAATCTTTTGTTTGATTGGTTGAAGGGTTTTCCAGTTCAAGTTGTAGGCACCGATAACAGTCCCTTTGTCACGGTCAACCACACCTGGTGATCCCATTCCAATGCCTTGGAAGTCCGCTGCTGCCAATCCAAGCAAGTCCAAACGATGTTGAATAGACTCAATCATATCATCAACGATATGACTTCCCTCATCCAAAATGTTGGTCTTGATTGACCATTTTCCTTGGATTTCTCCTGCTGTTGTTAAGATTGCAAATTTGATAGAAGTTCCACCAAGGTCAATCCCAATAATCTTTTGACTCATCATATTCTCCTTTTTCATTGTGTAGTAATTGAAAATGCTTACAGTACTAGTATATCAAAATTCATTCACTTATGCAAAGGTTTGCGTAAGTGAATTATAAGGAATTTTTTTCGCCTACCAGTATCTGTTAATCATCTAATGATCAATGGCATATTGAGCTGCATCATTTGAAAATTTATCAAAATCAGAAGTTAATTGTCTATACATACGTTTTTTTGACATGTGGAATAACGAATTATAACTTTTTGCCTTTCCTAAAGCAGCAGAATATTCACTATTGCTATCATTACTAGAAGAAGCTGTACTTGCTTGACCTTCCTTCCAAACTCCGTCAGCGCCAACATAATAACGTCCACCATCAACCCATTCATTGACAGCCATTTTACCATCCGATTTTAGATAGTAATTTCCTTGCCATGTACTGTAAGCATAAGAACCATCTGATGTCAAATAATACCAAGCTTGATAGGTGGCATCATAAACCCATTCACCTTTAGCCATTTTACCATCTGATTTCAAATAGTAGTTTCCTTGCCATGCATTGCGAGCATATGAACCATCTGATTTCAAGTAATACCATGCTTGGTAAGAAGAATCATAAACCCACTCACCTTGTGCCATTTTACCGTTTGATTTAAGGTAATAAGCTCCTTGCCATGCATTTTTTGCATAAGAACCATCTGATTTCAAATAATACCAAGCTTGATAAGAAGAGTCATAAATCCATTCACTCTGTGCCATTTTACCATCAGCTTTCAGGTAATAGCTTCCCTGCCATGCATTTTTCACTAGATTTCCATTTCCATCAAAGTAGTACCAAGCGCCGTCCTGCTTAACCCAACCACTTGTTGTTGCTGAACTTGTGTTGATTTGAATAGCCGTTGACTGTTTTGCTTTAAAAGCACCCTTAGGAGCATTTTTCAATTCGCAAGCCACACCATCATGATCACGGTCTAACTTGGCAGAATAACCAGGTTCCCCCTCGTGAATATCCGAATAGCCATTCGCCCAAGCTTCCTTACAGCTCGAAAAATGGATGTTTTCTTCCGCCAAAACTGGTTGTGAAAACAAGGCTAAAATTGGCAACGTCACCAGACTCATTTTTAAAAATAGACGTTTATTCATTTCTTTCTCCCATAATTATGATATCGATTTCAATATTATTTTATCAAACTTATTTCAGCAATTCAAGGAAACTTCTGGTCTTTTCTACAAACTCCTTTGGTTTTGCCTTATTCAAGACATGAGGGCCATCAGGAATGATCTGAAACTGCGAATCTGTTAACAGTCTATGGAGAGCTTTCATAGAACTAAGATTCGGTTTATCTTTGCTGCCACAAATTAGTAAGGTTGGATAGGAGCAAGTCCCTGCTATATCCGTTAAATCAAGTGTCTTCAATTCCTCAGAAACTCCGACCATAAGAGTCTTGTCTGCTCCCTGTTTTTCAAATACTCTTTTGGGAAGTAGTTTAAAAATCAGCAACTGAAGATAAAATAGGATATTCCCTGCTAATTTAAGCGGGCATCCTGACAGAATCAAAGCTCGAAGATTTGGTAAATCGTAACTGGAAAGTTCTAGTGTCAGGGCAGCACCTAAGGACAATCCAATCAAAACAAAAGGTTCTGTCTCTTGAGCTAGGTGCTGATAAACTCGCTCTTTAGCTTGTTGATAGTTACTAACTCCAGAAGGAAATAACTCGATAGCCTCAGAAGGATAATCTGTCAGTAGATTCCGAACTTCTTTCCAAGACTCTGCTGACTGCCCTAACCCATGCAAAAATATCAATTTCATCTAGTTCTCCTCAAGGCTTAGTTCATACAAGCCTCTCACTGCATTACAGCCGTAAATAGCTTCTGCTTGGGCTAAATCTGCCAAGGTCAAGACTTTCTCTTCTACCTGTCCTGTTTCTAGCAAATACTGACGGTAAATTCCTGGCAAGATTCCAAGTCGGATAGGCGGTGTGTAGAGTTTTCCAGCGATTTTCAGAACCAAATTTCCTATAGAGGTTTCAAGCAGTTCTCCTGACTTATTGTGGTAAATCTTCTCTTGTTCTCCTAGGCTCAAATGCGGTCGGTGAGTGGTTTTAAAGTAGGTAAAGGATTGATTCAAAGCAGCTTCCTGAAGGCAGACTTGGGCCTGACAAAAGCTTGTACTGAGAGGGGTTAATACTTGACGATTGACTTCTATCTCTCCAGATTTGCTAAGGCTGATTCGCAAGCGGTAATCTCGATTAGCTTCACAATCCTGACACTCTTCCTCAATCTTGTGTCCCAAGTCTTCTGCATCAAAAGGAAAGGCAAAATAACGACTAGCTTTTCTCAGTCTTTCCAGATGTTGATCTTCAAACAACAGGTTCTTCTGGCTGATTTCCCCTGTCGTAATCAGTTGGAAGCGAGCTTGTTTACGATAAAGAACTGCTGCCTTTTGATGAACCTCTCGGTATTCAGATTCCCATGTGCTATCCCAAGTAATCCCTCCGCCAACTCCATAAATGGCTTGACCTTTGTGAAGTTGAATGGTACGAATGGCCACATTAAAAATCCGTCGTCCATTTGGAAGCAAGAGACCAATCGTTCCACAGTAGACTCCACGCGGTTGAGGCTCCAAGTCCTTGATAATCTCCATTGTCGCAATTTTCGGTGCACCCGTTATGGAACCACAAGGAAAGAGTGAGCGGAAGATTTCAACAAGGTCCACATCCTCTCGCAACTGACTCTTGATGGTCGAAGTCATCTGCCAAACAGTTGAATACTGCTCTACCTGACACAGACGCTCCACGTGCTCGCTCCCAACTTCAGAAATACGGTTCATATCATTGCGCAAAAGGTCCACAATCATCATATTTTCAGAGCGATTTTTGGGATCCCGTTCCAACCAACTGGCCTGTTCAAGATCTTCTTGGTCAGTTACCCAACGCTGAGTCGTCCCCTTCATTGGTCGTGTTGTCAACTCGCGATCATTTTGCTCAAAAAAGAGCTCTGGGCTCATGGAAATCACTGCCATCTCGTCATGTTCCACATAGGCATTGTAGCCCGCCTCCTGCTCTACCACCATACGATTGTAGATGGCAAAAGGATTGGCATTTAACTTTTGCTTAAGTTGGACGGTGTAGTTGACCTGATAGGTATCTCCCTGCCGTAAATGATGGTGAATTTGGGCAATGGCCTTTTCATAGTCTGCTGCAGACGTTACTTCCTGCCAATTTGAGGGCAAATCAATATCCTCATAAGTCAGAGGAATAGGGGAAGTTTCTACGATATCATGAACAGTAAAGTAAAGCAGGTACTCTCCCAGTAGGGGATCCTTGTGAACTGCTAATTTTTCCTCAAAAGCAGGTGCAGCCTCGTAGCTGACATACCCCACCACATAATAACCTTGCTCTTGGTAGCTTTCCACTTGTGCCAGCAAATCTGCCACTTCTTCTACATTTCTCGTTTTCAACTCTTTAATAGGCTGGGTAAAGGTATATCTCTCCCCCAAAGTCCTAAAATCAATCACTGTTTTTCTATGCATACTTTAAGTATAGCATAAAAAGGCAGATACAGACAAAGCTGCTCTACCTTTTTACGATTTTATTCATTCTATGCTTGTGGTGCAGTAAATAGATTACCAGAGAAACCGTCTGTGTTTTTAAGGAGTTGTTTGTATACTTTTTCTTTAAGTTTCACAGTCTTATCCGTTCCAGTTCCTTTAAGATCTTCTTCAACAGCTTTATCAAATAAGTCTTTTAATTTTTCATATGAATCAATAGTTTTACCATCAATTTCAATTGCTGTGAATCCTTTTTGAGCTTTAGTTTTGATTTGTTTAAACCATTCTTTCTTCCACGCTTCAAGTGTATTAAATGTACCACCAGAAACTTTATTGATGATATATTTATCACTTAGAGTTTGACCTGCTTTATTGGCTTCGGCTTTATATTTATTAGAAGCATATCCGATGAATCCATTTTCGTATCCGAAGTATCCCCACATACGGAAAGTATTATGTTTAAATGAAGCAGCGCCAGGAGCTCCATCACTTGAGTTACCTCCGTATACACCAGTCATCATATTCATATTAACATATGCTGAACTAAAATCTGATGGGTTATATGTACCATTTCCAGGAGCACCGTGTTTAGTCATAAAGTTATTATCAACTAAATCCTCAATAGAAGCTAATTGAATTTTCTTCTCTTCATTATTTAAATCGCGAATTTTGTCAAACTGGTGAGGTTGTCCGTCCTTACGCATTTGTTTATCCATTTTCTTGAACCATCTATCATTATTACCTTTTAATTTAGGTAAAACAGATTCTGCTTCCAGATAATCTAACATCATAAGAGCTTCATTATAGTTCTTCATATATTTATCAATAGCTTCTCGTGATTGAAGCTTATTAGGATTGTAGTTGTACCATTGATTACCATCATTTGAACGTTCAAATGCCATATTTAATCCAAGGGCACCATATTCACCTTGGTGTCCATGTTCCGCTGGGGACTGTAACATTCCTTGAGCAAAGGCTTCCAAGAATGTTCCTTCACGATGCGTGTATCCTCCATAGTAAGCTACGCGATCATTTATATGAGTAGTCTCATGCGTAAATGCAGACACACCATATTCACTAATCATATCAGACATAACAAATACAACTTTAGCTCGAGTATCATTCTTGTCATCATAATATGTAGCATATGCCCCAGCAACAGCTCCATTAGGACCGTAATGCTCACCGACAGGACCGTAAAGCTCACGAGTAGGTGGATAAATGCCTGTTCCATCTTCAAACTTACCATATTTATCCATCCATTGCCCCCATTTATGACCCCAAACTTGGTAACCTTCCCATACTGGAGTTACAATATCTTTGACAAGCTTATTTTTTACCGCATCTGTTGCTAAACGATACCAGAAATCAAGATAGTTAATTTGTCTGTCTGCAGCCAAATTAATATTATCCTTCCACTTATCCAGTGTGGTATTGTATTTATTAGCAGTCCCAAATGATATAGTATTGTAGGTCGATATCAAGAATGCTTGGGTTTGTTTGAGGTTAAGGAGCGGTAAAATCATCTTTTGATGGTATCCGCGAGATAAATTGTCAAAAGCACGATACTTAGCAGTTTTAATAGCCTCTTCACGTGACTGACGTTCTGCTACATAAACCTTACCTTCAGTGGAGTGAATAAACCAATCATTCAAATCTGTGTCGGCTGTCAATAACTTCATATTATATCGTAAGAAGTCAATAAGATTTCCAGACACCGTGTTCTTAGCCAATACCTCTCTAAATGCATCATGTGTACGATGACCTTTTAAAGTATTTTCTTTTGAACCAATTTCAATCAGTCTATCTAAGACATCTACATTTTTACCATAAAAATCTGGTTTAAACATCATTAAGTCTTTAATGGTTTTACCATCAAAATTGATACCATAATATCGATTTAGGTAAGCAAGACCTAACATAATTTTTGCGCTATTGTCTTGAACTTTCTTAACAAGAGCTCGTTGAGTTGCGTCTGATATGTTTAATTGATGATCTTCTGATTCCACAAGATGTTTGACAATCGTATCCATATTAGACTTCAATTCTTGGAAATGTTCCTCAAAATAGAAGTCACGAATATATCCATTTTGGCGTTGCTCTGTGTTTGCATTCTTATCTTTACTGTCATTACGTCTATCCAAGATCGAACGGACACCCGCAGACTCAAGTTCCACTGAAGTCAAGGCTTCCCTAACCTTAGTCATCAAATCACTACGATCTTTAACAACCATGTTTGGTGTATAAACAATATTTTGACCGACTATATCATATTCTTTCACTTGAGCTACTCCAAAATCAGAATTAACTGCCACGGACATTTCTTCCTTTGTACCATCAGCGTAGTGAATCATAATCTTATCAATATCAGATAAATCTGTAACAAATTGACCATTCTTCATACCTATTACAGAAAGAACTTCTTTCTTCACAAGATTTGAATCTTGCTCTAACTTGTTACCCTGATTTACAATCCAGTCTTTGTTATAAAATGGTTGAAGTTTTTCAATATTACGATACGCTAATTCTCTTTCAGCTTTGTAATCTTGAGTATTTTTATAAGTGTCAGCTTTTGGTTTAATGTCGTTAAGTTTATTTACAATTGGATCGGTAATTGTAAATTTATCTGCTGTGATAGCTGTCTCTGCAATTTTAACATCAGCTTCTGATTGTGTTATAGGTTTAATACGATTATGCTGATTAGAATATCTATATGTAGAAGTACCTTCGCTAACACCTATAACAACGTAGTTTCGATTAACATGGTTACCTGTGTAATATGGATCATCATCAATATCTTTAGAACCATAGAAAATTTCACCGTTCTTAACTTTCATCATAGAAACAGTATCTTCAATAGAACCATGATAAGTAAAACTTCCAACAGCGCCACCAACTTCAATTGGTTTTTCAACGTCTATTGTACCTTTAACAACAGATTTTTTAATAGCCCCCTCAGATCCAATAGTAAAGTTATTCCCTTGGTTTTGTGACCAGTAGGCTATACCCGCAGCTTTAGCTCGCTTACCTTTAATATGAGCATCAACATATGCTCTTTCAACGTATCCTTTCCAGTTTTCTCCCACAATACCTGTTAAGAAGTTGCCTCCAGTACCAACAGATGTAACATTACCGATAAATGCAACATTAATTAATTTACCACTGCCGTCAATTTTGTCTATAAATCCAGATACCCAGTCTTTACCCAGGACATTACCAGTAACTTTGACATTTTCAATGGTTGCATTATTTTTGATTACATTTGCAATAGGAGCAACTTTATCAGCCCAAGGCATATTAATATTTACATTAGCAAGATTAATATCGTGGATTTTACCACCTTCAATATTAGCGAATAATGGACGTTCTATATTATGGATTGTAAATCTACCGCCGTCATTACTTAGTAATTTCCCTTTAAATGGTTTCGTTACATAAGATTTCCCGTTAGGTTTTACATTTGCTGCATTCAAGTCTGCACCAAGTTTAAACTCACCCGTTGGATTAGCTTGCATATCTTTTACAAGTTCATTGAAGTTGTAGTATACATTATTTACTTTTGGTAATTGTTTTTCAAAATAATGAACATATTCTTCACTCAGTGTATCATCAGCTCTACGTTGAACTAAGTCTGGAGCTTTGGCTACAACTTTGTACAATGTTTTTCCATCAACAACAACTTCTTCAACTGAACTTACCGCAAGTCTTGTCACTTTGTTGTCATGAGTTGTCACACGTAAATACAATTGGGAAACATCTGTCGGTTTTTCAGATAATAAGCTCTTATCAGTTTCGTTACCCTCAGCATCAACATTCATTAAGCTTGTTTCTTTAATGTTTTTGATTTCAACTTTTTTAAGGTCTAATTGAATTTGTTTATCTTCTAATTTCTCAGTTTCTTCACCTTCTCCACGATCATAAACCATTGTAGTAGATAGGGTGTAACCTTGATAATATTTCAATTTATCTAAAGTAGCTTGTAAGTTATTTTCTTCTACCGTTACTTCTTTAACAACTGTTCCAGTATTATCTTTTAGAGCTACTTTAATCGATTTAATTTCTACTCCAGCTGGTTTAGTCAATGTATAACTAGCTGTCGCACTCTTCTTCAAGACATCTTTATCTGTTTTAGCCCATTCCAAGGTTGGTTTCTCTAACTCTTTTGTGCCATTCTTAATAATTTTGTCTTGAGGTTTTTCAATCACTGTTTCTGTGATAGTAGGAGCGTCACTTGTTTTTTCTCCGCGAATTGTTTTATAGGTTTCAGTAATTTGTTTCTTATCGTTTACACCTTCTTGAGTTACTTGTCTTGTTCCGCGTTTTAAAGTGTCATCTTCTTGTTCTTTTGTTTCAAAAGAAATGATTTCTTCTCTTGTCTCAACCGTTGTCCCTTCAATTGGTTTTGTACCACGGATTACCTGTTGATTTACAGGCTCCTTGGTGACTTCCGTACTGGTTGAAAGAACTTGGTCAGTTTTAACCCCTCCTATTGTTTTATAGGTTGTTTTTGTAACTTGACTTCCTTTTTCACCATTTCGTAGGACAGTTTCTTCGTCCGTGTACTTGGTTGGGTCCTCAGTCGTTTCAGTTTTATAGTCAAGTTCTGTAGTTGATTCTTCAACGAGTGTTCCTTCAGTCACCTTATACTCAGGTAATTGTTCTGGAACAAGAGCCTCACCCACGTAATCTTCTTCTTGCGTCCCCTTAGCTGTTTTAGTCTCCTCTTTTGATTCTACTGGTTCTTCAACCTTGATTTCTGGGGCTTCTGCTGGCTGTGCATCTTCTTGTTTCGGTGTCTCTTCCGCTACCTTATCCTCTTTAGGATCTTCTGGTTGTGATGAATCTTTTGGTATCCTTGGTTGCTCCGGTTGTGTAGGTTGCACGGGTTGTTCTACTGGTGGTTCAACTTTTGGCTCCTCAGCTGGTTTGTCTGATGGTTGACTTTCTGGCTTAACTGCTACTTTTTCCTCTGGTTTTGACTCAACTTCTCCACCTACTTCTTCAACTGGAGCTGGTTCTGCTGAATCTTCTTTCCCCTCTTCTACTTTAGGAAGGGTGTCGTCAGTAGGTTTTACCTCCGATTTTGGTTCTTCCTTTGGACTTTCTTCTGTTCTAGGTGCTTCTTCTTTTGGAGCTTCCTCTGTCTCTACTACTTGGTTTTCTGTCCTAGCTTGCTCCTGATTTGTTGTTGATTGAGGAGTCTCAACTTCGACTACAGTCACCTCTCCAGGTTTTGCTGAGGTTTCTTCTAAAACAGTGTCCAAGCCAAGCGTTTTGAGGATGTCACCTGATAGATAACCAACATAGCGATAGCCATCCATTTCAACAACACCCTCTCGACTAGCCAGCGCTAGGGTCGCAACTGGGTCTACAGCCTCTGCACTAGGAAGAACTACCAATCCCATAGCTCCAACTAGAAAGACGCTAGCAATTTTCTTTCTCTTGTAGATTAAAAGCAAGCTCCCAACAGTCAGCAAACCAAAAGCTGTCAAAACAGATGCTTCTGTCCCTGTTTGAGGCAACTGATCTTTTTGATACACCAAACCATATACAACTTCATTCCTGTCAGGCTTTCCTGTCTGAATTAAATCTTTAGCTTCTTGTGAAATAATCTCTTTATTTACATAGTGATAGGTGGCTGCGTCCACTACAGAAGGAGCCATCAAAAGGCTTCCAAGAAATACAGAGCCTACAACTCCCTTAATCTTACGAATTGAAAAACGGTCTTTTTTAAACACTTTTATCTCCTTTATTCATTCTCAAGACTTTCTAATAGCGTCTTGCGGATAGTGCGCACGCGCACCTCCGATTAATTTTGGACGACTAGCCAGTGCCGTTACATGGGCATGACCAATCTCTCTCAAAATAGGGCGAATCGGAACCTGAACATGCTTGACATGCATGCCAATTGCAGTGTCTCCGATATCCAATCCAGCATGAGCCTTGATAAATTCAACCTCAACTGGATCCTGCATAAACTTAAAGGCTGCCAACTGCCCCGAACCTCCTGCATGAAGAGTAGGATGGACACTGACAATTTCCAGATCAAACTGCTCTGCCACCTGACGTTCAACAACGAGAGCCCGATTGACATGCTCACAACCTTGAACTGCTAAATGGATACCCCTACTACCTAGAATACCCAAGATAGTCTCCACTATCAGCTCACCAATCTCTTGACTGGATTCTTTCCCAATCTGACCACCTAGCACCTCACTAGAAGATAGACCTAAAACAAAAAGGACCCCCTGCTTCAAATTGGTCTTTTCTAAAACATCTTCCACTACCTGACGTGTTTCTCTTTGAATCTGTGTCTCGTTCATCTCTGTTACCTCTGTTGTCACTCTTCTATCATACCGTTTTTTCTTGTTTTTAGCAAGATAGACAACCTAGAAAGTTTGCCCAATTACGCATAAAACTCCCAGAATTGACTGGGAGTTAGCTAGTTTCTATTCTATTTATATATATTTCAACTTTCGTCCCTTTTTGGGGTCTAGAATCAATCTTCATCTGGTAATTGGCTCCAAAATGAAGTTTGAGCCGTTGATCGACATTTTGAAGACCAACTCCCCCACGTTTGAGTTGACTTTGACTACTATCACCAGCATCTTGGAAGCCAACGCCATCATCCTCAATACGGATGACCAATCCCGAATCCTGTTTCTGGACAGAAAGTTTAATATGGCCCTGACCTTCCTTTTCCTTAATGCCATGGTAAAGAGCATTTTCTACAAGGGGTTGTAGGACCAGCTTGGGTAAGACTAAATTATCAAAGGTAACATTTTCATTAATTTCGTATTCCAGCTTATCTCCATAGCGTTGTTTCTGGATAAAGAGATACTGGCGGACATGATTGATTTCGTCAGAGAGACAAATCAAGTCCTTGCCTTGATTGAGCGCCAAGCGGAAATAGGTTGCCAAGGACTTGGTCACCTGCACCACTCGCTGACTATCATGAAATTCAGCCATCCAGATGATGGTGTCCAAAGTGTTATAGAGGAAATGTGGATTAATCTGGCTCGAAAGGGCTTGAAGTTGGTACTGACGGGTCGTTTCTTCCTGGCTACGAATAGCTACCATCAACTGATCAATCTGATCCAACATAGCATTAAATTGGCGAGTTACTTCTCTCAGTTCATAGGCACCAACTTCCTTGGCACGAAGATTTTGAGCACCAGAAGCAATTTCCAACATGGTTTCTCTCAAATCCTTCAAAGGAGCAATCCAGCGTTTAAGACTGAACCACACTAAGCAGAGACAGACAAGAAGAGATGTGACACTGGCCCCAAGCAAGGTCCACAAGAGCTGACTCCGAACCTGGTCTAACTTTTCCAATGATGACACGCCAAGCACCGTCCAATCAGTTCCTGCAATCTTCTCTTGACTGACGTAGGATTTGTGACCAGGAGTATAACCCTGACCTGTCTCGATGTAGGGTTTCATAGCCTCCATTTTGCTAGACGAACTATAAACTGTGTGTTGAGGATGGTAGACAAATTCATGGTTTTCATTGATAATGAAGGCAAAGCCCTGCTGCCCCAACTGGAGTTGATTGAGATAGGCTTCCAGAGTTTCATAAGAAATATCCAAACGAAGCACACCAAGATTGGCTCCCTTTGCATCAACAAGTTCTTGAGTGACAGAAATGACCCACTGACTATCTGATTTACGAGCTGGAGTCAAAACAGGCATAGCTCCCTGATGAATGGCCTTTTGGTACCAATCCTCAGCCATCATATCAGAGGAAGTTTTCATCTGCACACTGTCATCTGTAGAAATGACCTGACCAGATTTGGTCACCAGCACAACAGTTTTCAAGTCCTTATCTGACTTCAAGATGGTCAAAAACAAATCTCGGATTCCCTCGACCTTGTCTTGACTGGGATTCTCAGCATAGGCCAGAACATCCGTCTGCTGGGTCAAACCAGTCGAGGTGGTTTCTAGTTTTTTGATATAAGACTGAATAAAGTGGCTAGTCTGGCTGATGGTCGTTTGGCTGTTGCCCTCAATGGTGGCCTCAATGGCTGAAGAACTTGATTGATAGTAGAAAGTTCCAACCAGAGCTAGGAGAATGAGAAAGACCAGAAAGATGGAAATAACCATTCTAACTAAAAGAGAAGAACGCTTCATCGGTCTTCTCCCTTCTTAAACTGACGAGGTGTCACACCTGCAATCTGCTTAAAACGTTGGGTAAAATAGTTCATATCTTCAAAACCAACCTTCTCTGCGATCTCATAAATCTTCAGATCTGTAGTTAAAAGCAAGAGCTTGGCTTGTTTAACACGTTCTCTCACCAGATAATCCTGAAAAGGCAAGCCCAACTCTTTCTTAATCAAGGAACTCAGATAGGTCGGACTAAAACCTAAGTCACTGGCTAAAGACTTTAAACTAAATTGGCTATCAGCCAGATGAGACTGGATTTTCTGGGCCATGTTTCCTTCAAACCTATTAGTCAATAAATTTTGTAACTGCTCTTCTTTCTCTTCCTTGTCTAGTTTTTGTTTGATTTTCCCCAACATTTCCTCAATATCCTGACGAGAAAAGGGTTTGAGCAGGTAGTCGTCCACACCTAGTTTGACAGCAGACAAGGCATAATCAAAATCATCGTAACCTGTTAAAAAGACCAAATGAACCTGAGGATAGGTTTCTCGTACCAGACTGGCCAACTGGATGCCATTTAGATGAGGCATGTTGATATCGGTTAAAATGATATCTGGCACCTGCTTTTGGATCAATTCCCAAGCCTGCCTTCCATTTTCAGCCTGACCGATGATTTCCATATCGTAGGCTGCTACATTGACCAGTTTAGTCAAACCTTGTCTTACCAGATATTCATCTTCTACGATTAAGATTGTGTAGGTCATGATCTGCTCCTTTACCACTTACTAGTATCAGTATAGCAAAATTCTCCTCTAACTGCTTAGGAAAGACCTCTTATACTCAATAAAAATCAAAAAGTAAACTAGGAAGATAGCCACAGGTTTCTCAAAGTACCGCTTTGAGGTTGTAGATAAAACTGACGAAGTCAGTAACCCTACATACGGTAAGGCGACGCTGACGTGGTTTGAAGAGATTTTCGAAGAGTATTAATCAACATAATCTAGTAAATAAGCGTAGCCTTTTTCTTCCATTTGGTCTTTGGGAATAAAGCGGATAGAGAGGCTATTGATACAGTAACGTAAGCCGCCCTTGTCCTGTGGACCATCCGTAAAGACATGCCCAAGGTGAGAATCTCCTACTCGGCTCCGCACTTCCATACGCGTCATATTGTAGGACTTATCTTCCTTGTAGGTGACAACATCTGGACTGATGGGTTGGGTAAAACTAGGCCAGCCACAACCAGACTCAAATTTGTCTTTTGATGAAAAGAGAGGTTCCCCAGTTGCTATATCCACATAGATACCGGATTCAAATTTATCCCAGTAACGGTTTGAGAAAGCTCGTTCTGTTTGATTTTCCTGGGTAACTGCATACTCCTCAGGTGACAGGGTCTTTTTCAATTCCTCATCACTTGGTTTTGGATATTTGCTGGCATCAATGACAGGATAGGCCGCCTGATTAACATTGATATGGCAGTAGCCATTTGGATTTTTCTTGAGATAGTCTTGATGGTAATCCTCAGCCACCACAAAATTCTTCAAGTTTTCCTTTTCAACTGCTAGAGGTTGATCGTATTTCTTAGCCACCTCATCAAAGACTTGGTTAATCACTTCCAAATCCTTGTCATCTGTGTAATAAACACCAGTACGGTACTGGGTCCCCACATCATTTCCTTGTTTATTTTTGCTGGTTGGATTGATAATGCGGAAATAGTGAAGCAGGATTTCCTTGAGAGAAATTTGCTTGGCATCATAGGTGACATGGACGGTTTCTGCATGACCTGTTTGGTTAATCAATTCGTACTTGGTTGTTTCTCCTCTACCATTTGCATAGCCTGAAACGGCATCCGTCACCCCGGGAACGCGTGAGAAATATTCCTCCACTCCCCAGAAACAACCTCCAGCTAGATAAATTTCGTGCAAGTCTGCGTCTTTACTAATTTCTGTTTTTTTCACTGCTTTTCCTCCTTGGCTAACTGCCGCCTTTTCAATTTGCGAGGCATCTGTCTGCCCTGCATTTCGTATCAATAGAACATAGAAACCGGTTATGGCTAGAAAAAATACTCCTAGCAACAAGAAGATTTTTAACTTATCATTCATAAGACACCTCCTAGGCTAATTCCTTCAAAGTTTGCAAAATTGCATCTTTTTCCATGAATCCTGGATGTGTTTTGACCAGCTTGCCTTCTTTGTCTATAAAGGCTTGGGTTGGGTAAGAACGGACACCATAAGTTTCCAAAAGTTTGCCTGATGGGTCAACTAGGACTGGGAGATTTTTATAATCCAATCCCTTATACCAATTCTTAAAGTCCGCTTCAGATTGCTCTCCCTTATGTCCTGGTGACACTACTGTCAAGACCACATAGTCATCACCAGCTTCTTTAGCAATCTCATCCGTATCTGGAAGACTAGCCAGACAGATGGAACACCAAGAAGCCCAGAATTTGAGATAGACTTTCTTGCCCTTGTAATCAGATAAACGGTAGGTCTTGCCATCTACTCCCATCAATTCAAAATCAGCCACCTCTTTCCCTTTAGCTGCGCTTGTTTTACTAGTTGTCTGCTCCGTCTTCATTTCATCTTTCGTTTGGTGTTCACTAGTCACGGACTTGCCTGAACAAGCCGTCAAACAAAGGAGCGAACCTGCTCCAAGAACACATGTTTGCCATTTTTTCATATTGATATTCCTTTCCATTTTATTCAAATAATTGACTTAAAATTGAAGCATTTCCAAACAGAACCAAGAGTCCCATCACAATAATGAGAAAACCACCCACTTTTTTGAGGATTCCGAGATAGGGATGAAGTTTTCGGAAATGTTTCAAAACATAACTAGAGGTCAGAGCTAGAAGCAAGAATGGTAGCGCCAAGCCCAGCGTATACACCAACATGAGACCAGCTCCCTGCCAAGCTCCTGAACCACCTGAAGCCGCCAAGGCCAAAACAGACCCCAGAACCGGCCCCACGCAAGGCGTCCAAGCAAAACTAAAGGTCAAGCCCAATAAAAATGCCTGACTATAGCCCTTACCATTTTGCCCCTGTCCTTGCAGTTGTAGCCTCTTTTCCTTATAAAGCCCCTTAAAGTGTAGAATCTCCATTTGGTGCAAACCAAGAAGGATAATAATTGCCCCAGTAAGATATTGGAACCAAGAAGCATAAAGCAAATCGCCTAAAAAACCAGCTCCATAGCCCAACAAAATAAATATAAAGGAAATTCCTGCTATAAAGGCCAGAGTTCGTAATAAACTAGTAACTGAGATTGAAAATTTGCCGCTAGAAGCCTGAGCACCATCCTTATCATCTAGTAACACTCCTGTATAGACCGGTAACAAAGGTAAGATACAAGGAGAAAAGAAGGATAGAATCCCTGCCAAAAAGACACTTAGAAAAAAGAAAATATGACCCATAAAGTTCCTCCTATCATTTTATTGATAGATTTATTATACTCCTTCCATTTTCGAAAAAACAGGGACAATGATAGGGGAAAATAGGAATTTAATCAGATGATTTAGAAATCTTGGACAAAAACTATACAAAAAACTGTCAAAGCACAAAAGCGCATAGTATCAAGGTTCTATAAAGTTTTGATACTATGCGCTTTTGTAATGGATAAATAGTTAGTCTTTTTTAAAGACCGGATCTTTCAAACTCTGCATACTGGCATTGATAACCGCGCCTAGGATAACAATTTTAGCAATCAAGATAAACCAAAACATCATAACAACAAGAAGAACGGAACCTAAAATTCGGACATCCACCAAATGATGGACATAGTAATTGAGATAACTAGAGAACAGAGTTAGTAAACCTAAAATCACTAAGAGAACAAAGGCACTGCCTGGTAGGGTATAGCTAATTTTCCTGTTAGATATATTGGGAAGAAAATAATAAAGCATGACCAAGATAGCAAAGAGGAGGGCGTAAATCAGAGGACCTGCCAACCCTTGTAAAGCCTGATAGATAATGCCATCTTTTGTCCAATAATGAGCAAGTAAAGCCAAAATCATCTGACCAAATAAGATCAAAAACAAGGCAAACGCAAAGAGGAGCTGCAAGCCAAAACTGACTAGGAGACTTAGCATCTGATGGGAAATAAGTCCACGACTCTTTTCGACGCCATAAGCCTTATTAAAAGCTTTTTGCAAGAAATTCATAGATTTTGAAAAACTCCATAACGCCGATAAAACAGAAAAACTCAATAAACCTGTTGAAGGTTGCGTCAAGACTTCTCTGGCTATTTTTTCCACACCTTCATAGAGGCTTGGGGGCAGGACGTCTTTCATAAAGCCCAGAAATTCTCCCACAGGAATCTGAAAATAGGGGAGGATATTGACCACCACCAAAAGCAGGGGGAAAATCGAAATCAACCAATAGTAGGCTACTGCGACACTGGTCAACTCACTATCTGATGCTTGATAATAATGCAAAAAAGCTTTTAATAAAGGCTTGTCTATCAGCTCTTTCCACCACTTTTTCATGTCACACTCCTTCACTTATAATCTTATACTCAATGAAAATCAAAGAGCAAACTAGGAAGCTAGCCGCAGGCTGCTCAAAACACTGTTTTGAGGTTGTAGATAAGACTGACGAAGTCAGTCACATACATACGGTAAGGCGACGCTGACGTGGTTTGAAGAGATTTTCGAAGAGTATTAACTAATTTCTTCTTACCAATTCCACCATATCATACGGCAGGGTATTGGCAGCTTCCTTCAAGGAATAGTTCTCTAAGTTATTTACATTTTGTCGTAATTTCTTGGCATACTTAGTCGTAATCAATCGTTTTTCTTCGTATTCGAAAATCAACTTGCGCTCCAGATAATAGCCTCTCAGCATTTCATCGATATTGTTGGGTTTGACACGATTGATAACCCGTTCGACAAAGGCACCACTGCTGATAATAGCTGTTTCTCGAAGACGAGACTCCTGCATAAAACTAATCAAAGAGCGTCTGTAGACTCCCTTCAGGTTTTCCAAACTTTCAATAATCATCTCTGTATTGGCAAGATAGAGCTCTGCAATTTGGTCATAATCAAGAGCACGGAGACGGCTTTGCTCCTTGTTCTTCCAGCTACGGAAGGTCTTTCCGAGAGTAAAAACTTCATGAAGGAGAAAACGTAAAATCCGCAAAGAAACAAGGAAATAATAGGTCAGTCTTGAGGCAAGTTTACGATTGATTCCTTGTTCTATATTTTTCAGATAACGTTGGTAAACTCGGTAAGCACGATTGCTAATGTTCCCCTCTTCATAGGCCTGCTCCAAACCATCACTTTCAATACTAAGAATCAAGAGTTTCAAAGCAGCCCAATCTTCTTGATCATCCTGGTTTTCTTGGCTTAAAATGAGATTTTCAATACGTCCATGATAATTGTCAATAGCCGCATAGAGGGGAAGTTTATTTCTGGTGTCTTCCAACTCTTTTTCCAACTCTAGCGTTACTTCATTCAAAATGGCGATATGCATGAGATAATCCTTGCTTTCTTCCTCTTCATCAGAAAGATGAGGCAAGACCAAGAGACCTGTTAAAAAGCTGACAAGCGTCACACCTGCAACAAGGAAAAGCAAGAGAGGATACTCCTGTTCTAGATTACTTGGTATCAAGAGAATCGTAGCAATCGACACCGTTCCCTTAACACCTGAAAAGGTCAAGAGAAACATGTCCTTCATATACTTATTTAGCTTTTTCTTGAGGCGTCGGGTTCTATAGGCATAATAGCCATAGATCATAATAAAACGAATGACAAAGAGGACAAAGGTAAGGGCGATGAGAGATAGCAATAAAAGTAGAGGATTATAGATTGGATTGGTCAAGATAGGTTCTGCTATCATTTCCAACTCCATCCCTAAAATCACAAAGACAGAACCGTTGAGCATAAAGGTCACTGTATGCCAGACCGTCTCGGTCACCGTATCCACTTGGGCTTCGAGGAGCGTGATTTTCTTGAAGCGACTTGCCTTTAAAATTCCAGCAACTACGACGGCAATAATCCCTGAAACATGGACTTCTTCTGCCAGAAAGAAGGTCACTAGAGGCAAACTCAATTCTAATAAAAGTTCACTGGCAATATCCGTTGCGCGCACACTTAGCAAGAAGGTATGGAGGAAGCGGTTGGTCATGGCTGTTAAAAATCCAATTAAAAAACCGCCTAGGATTGAAAAGATGAGCGAACTGCTAGCTTGCCCCAGAGAAAAAGCTCCAGTTGTCCAAGCTGTCAAAGCTACCTGAAAAGCCACCAAACCAGAAGCATCATTCAAGAGTCCTTCGCCCTTAAGAATATTGGACACGCGCTTAGGAAAGCTAAAACGCTCCGAAAGAGAGGCAAAGGCCACCAAGTCCGTAGGACCAAGGGCTGCCCCAACAGTCAAGCAAGCTGCCAAGGGAAGGCTGAACCAAAGAAGATGGGCCAAGCCACCCAAACTCAGGGTCGAGATAAAAATCACTGGAAATATGAGATAAACAATGATTCGCCAGTGTTTTAAAATAGCCGTAACATCTGCTTCTTCAGCCTCTCGGAAAAGCAAGGGGCCGATAACCAGTGCCAAAAACAACTCCGTATTAAGGTGAAAGTCAGTATTAGGTAAAAAGAGACCAATCACAATTCCCAAAAGAATCTGCACCAAAGGGAGAGGCAAAAAGGGTAGGAGCTTATTGGTTGTACTTGAGACAATCAAAACCAGTAAAAATAGGATGAGGTAAATCAGTAATTCCACGCACGTCCTCCTTAATCTTTTTTACAACAGGATTCAAATATCTCCTTCTGCTCTTTGATTTTTTGGTCAATCTTGGAACAGTCTTTGTGCTCAATTTTTCTCTGGCACCGTTCCATTTCAAGAGCAACTAATTTTTTCTTGATTTTAAGCATTTTTTTGCTCATATGCGCTTGGTCTAGCACGCCCACCGCTCGTTCGTGGTGAGTTGATTCAACAAAATTCTGGCGCATGGCATCCAGCTTTTCGTGTAGGTATTGTTTATCCATGTCTGTATCTCTCTAATTTTTCAATCATCACTAAAAACGGCGGGTTGTTGACTTGGTTTAAAGTTCGGTAAATGGCAGCTGTGTACTCTTGTTGGTTCAACTGGATCACAAAATCCAAGACAGCATCTCTCTCGAGGTCGCCTCCTTCATGACCATAGTAAATCATAATAGCAATTCGTCCACCTTTGACAAGTAAGCCACATAGCTTTTCTAATGCCTCAATCGTTGTCTGCGGTCGGGTGATGACAGACTTATCAGCTGACGGCAAATAGCCCAGATTAAAAATCCCTGCCTTAGCTTTTGTCACAAACTGGTCCAGTGTCTCATGGCCTTGCAAGATTAACTGGGCATTTGTCAAGCCAGCCTGATGCAAACGCTCTTGGGTCTTTTCCAAGGCTTGCTTCTGAATATCAAAGGCATAGACTTGCTTGGCTAGCTTGGCTAAAAAAAGCGTGTCATGACCATTTCCCATAGTCGCATCCACTACGACATCCTCTTTTGTCACGACCTCAGCCAAAAAATCATGTGCCATCTCAAGTGGTCTTTTCATTTTCAAACTCCTGTTTTACAGCCTTGCATCCTTGAACACTTCCACGACGTCGCATCTCCATCTCAATGCTGTTGAGGACTTCCCATTTTTTGAGGCTCCACATAGGACCAATCAGCATATCCCTAGGCGCATCTCCTGTAATTCGATGGATGACGATATGTTTGGGAATAATTTCCAGTTGGTCACAGATGACCCTGACATATTCGTCCTGACTCATCAATTGTAAACGTCCCTCATGGTAATCTCGTTGCATACGAGTATTTGTCATAAGATGGAGCAAATGCAGTTTAATCCCTTGAATATCGTTATCCGTGACACAACGGCGGACATTTTCAACCATCATCTCATGGGTTTCACCAGGCAAGCCATTGATCAAATGGGAAACAATCTCAATCTTGGGATACTTTCTCAAACGCTTGACCGTTTCCACCTACAATTCATAAGAATGCACACGGTTAATCAGGTCAGAGGTTGCTTCATAAGTGGTCTGCAAGCCCAATTCAACCGTCACATGCATGCACTCCGATAACTCAGCCAAATATTCGATGGTTTCGTCTGGTAAACAGTCTGGGCGCGTTCCAATATTGATACCTACCACACCTGGCTCATTGATAGCCTGTTCATAACGCTCTCGAATAACTTCCACCTTTTCATGGGTGTTGGTAAAATTTTGAAAATAAACCAGATACTTCTGAACATCCGGCCACTTACGGTGCATAAAGTCAATTTCCTTATAAAATTGCTCACGGATAGGCGCATCTGGGGCTACAATAGCATCTCCAGAACCTGAAACCGTACAAAAAGTACAGCCTCCATGAGCCACAGTTCCATCACGATTGGGACAGTCAAATCCCGCATCAATAGGGACTTTAAAAGTCTTTTCTCCAAAGAGTTTTCGATAATAATCATTCAAGGTATTATAAGATTTCATGACTTTCATTATAACAAAAATCACCCACAATCTCAAAAGCCTGACTTTCCTATAAATTCCTCTGTTTCTCGTTTCCATTAGCCTTTTTTTATGATACAATATGGGTATGATTTTAATGAAATTAGCATCTATTTTATTATTGATACTGACCTTAGTCGTCTGCATTATCCTAACCAAACTTTTTAGATTAAAAAAACTAGGACGAAACTTTGCGGATTTGGCTTTTCCAGTCTTGGTATTTGAGTATTACTTGATTACAGCTAAAACCTTTACCCATAATTTCCTCCCTAGACTGGGGCTAGCCCTCTCGATCCTAGCCATTATTCTCGTCTTTTTCTTCCTTTTGAAAAAACGCAACTTTTACTATCCTAAATTTATCAAATTCTTCTGGCGTGCAGGATTCTTATTAACCCTTATCATGTATATAGAAATGATTGTTGAATTGTTCTTAATGAAATAGTCGAATCCCTAAGCATTTTCTAGGGATTTTTGCTTTCTCTAAAAAATAGTATAGACAATAACACTATACAATTTTATACAAAGAAAAGAGTCTGGGACAATAGTCTCTTATCTCCAAAAAAAGCAACGGATTTGCCGTTGCTTTTTTTGCATGGTTACGATAGTCTTGGTAAAATAGAATTGCTTAATAAACCATTTAAAAAGGCTATCCCATGCATATTCACTATAACACAAATCAAACAACTTTACCACTAGAAATCAGTTCCTTCTTACCACAAGACCATCTCGTCTTTACTATTGAAAAAGTGGTGAATACCTTGGAGGAACGTCACTTCTACACCTCCTATCATGCCTTTGATCGCCCGTCTTATCACCCTAAAATGCTTGTATCTACTCTTCTATTTGCCTATTCACAAGGGATTTTCTCTGGTCGAAAAATTGAAAAATGGAAGAGTTAGTGACCTTAGATTGTTTGTTTATTGACGGAACTAAGATTGAAGCCAATGCCAACAAGTATAGTTTTGTGTGGAAGAAAACGACAGAGAAATTCTCCGCCAAACTTCAAGAACAGATACAAGTCTATTTTCAAGAAGAAATCACTCCCCTTCTGATTAAATATGCCATGTTTGATAAGAAACAAAAGAGAGGGTATAAAGAGTCAGCTAAAAACTGAGCGAATTGGCACTATAATGACAAGGAGGATAGCTACATACATCCTGATGGCTGGTGCTATCGTTTTCACCATATCAAGCACCAGAAAACACAGACAGACTTTCAACAGGAAATCAAGGTTTACTACGCTGATGAACCTGAATCAGCCCCTCAAAAGGGGGCTATATATGAACGAACGCTATCAAAACTTGAAAGCTAAAGAATGTCAGGCGCTTTTATCTCCCCAAGGTAGACAGATTTTCGCTCAACGCAAGATTGATGTGGAACCTGTCTTTGGGCAGATAAAGGCTTGTTTGGGTTACAAGAGATGTAATCTGAGAGGCAAGCGTCAAGTGAGAATTGACATGGGATTGGTACTTATGGCCAATAACCTCCTAAAACATAGTGAAATGAAATAAGAACAGGACAAATCGATAAGGACAGTCAAATCGATTTCTAACAATGTTTTAGAAGTAGAAGTGTACTATTCTAGTTTCAATCTACTATACAATAAGAGAACGACTCAAAATTAAAAAGCTAGAGTTCCGCAATTGGAAATCTCTAGCTTTTTGTGGTTGAGAACTATTTTGTCCCAGACTCTTTATCTTCTATTTAGGACAAGAGTTTTTCTTTGGTCTTTAATGATAAAGAAGGTATCAAAATTTCTAGTCTTCTTTTTTACCTTTAGTAACTACTAATCCTGCACTCAAACCTAGAAGAGCTAAACCTGCTGCTACTGCTGCTTGACTTGCCGCACTACCTGTATTTGGTAACTGGGCTTTATTAGTTTGACTAGCTTCACTTGAATCAATTGGTTTTGTATCTGCTTTTTCTGACACTTGTGGTTTTTTAGCTTCTTGAGCTACTGGTTTGGTTCCAACCAAGACGATGCGGTCTGTCGGAGCTTCTACCACTTCACGGAGTTTTTCTTCCTTACTTCCATCAGGATTAATCGCTGTAAAGATACGTTCTTTTCCAACTTTTCCTTCTTGTTCTACACGAGTTTCACCTAGATACAGTGTTGAATCTTTTTTCTCAACTGTCTTGTAGGCCAAATCTTTTTCAACAAATTCGAGTTTTGGAAGATCTTCTTGTACAGTAGCAACAGTCTTCTCAGAAACTGGTTTTTCCTTAGTCAACTGGATACGGTATTCCTTGACTTGTTTTCCACTTTCTGAAACGAGGCGAACAAGTACTGGAAGGCTATCGTCTCCGCTATCTACCACAGTTGAAGCTACTTGATTGTTTTCTTCAACTGAGACTTTTGGCCGTTGACCTTTATAGGTAATTTGATAGTCTTGACGATTTTCAGCGAAATCAGCAAGTTCTTTTCCATCTACAAGAATCTTCGATTGCGTACTTTCTTGAGGCAATTCACTCGGTGCAAGGAAGGTCATCTCAATCATCGCAACACCGCTCTTGTCAGCTTTACGCTCCATACGCCATCTCATAGCTTTGGCTTTGACAGCTTTAAATGTTACGTTGATTTCATCACCAGCTGCGATGTCTTTATCCGCACGATAAGGCACAGCTTCCCAATTTTCTGGATTGTTGAATGGATGGTCTGCGTCGTAGGCTTGGTAGTTTGAATAGTAGGTTGGCACTTCAAACTCTGGACCGACATAGCGTTCTAAAACGAGTTTAGTTGGTGCATCCGTACCACTATCTGCAAAGAAACGAAGTTTGGCTTGGGCAACAGTCCGTTCTACAATCTTACCATTTTCACGGAAGATCACACCCGCTGATACTTCTGGATTAGAAGATGGTGTTGGAGACCAGTTTGTCCAACGACGATTTTCTGAATGATCTCCGTCATTGAGATAGTCAACGCGGTCATGAGAGTTTTTGTCAATATCATTGGTTGCTGAAGCAAAGGCCTGGTTACTGTTTTCATCATAGTTAGGGTTATCTGAAAGAGCTTCGCCTAGTTTGTCTGTCACTCGTACAGTGACCTCAGCAACAAGATTACTACCAAGGACACGGCCTCGAACAGTAAATTGACCTGCTTTTGTCAGATTTTCCGCTGGAACTTCTTCCCATTCAACTGTCAGGTCTTTTGTTTCGTAGCCGTCTTTACCTGTGAAGTAAACTGGAACCTTAGTCGGCAATTCAAGTGCTTGACCTACTTGTAGCAAGCGAGCTTGTTTAACCGCAGCAACTGGTTTATGAGAAAGTAAGTTCTTATCCTTAGTGAAGTGCAGACGGTATTCTCCTAAGATGTCGCCATTTTCAGCTTTCGCGATGACACGAACTGGCTCACCTTCACGAACGCTTGGAACGACGGTAGCGAGACCATTGTTGCTAACACTTGCTGTGACTGCCGGAACTTTTCCATCTACAGACTCAAGGTAGTAGTCTGTCAAATCAGGGTTGAAGTTTGCTAAGTCTTTGCCGTCAACTTGGATTCTTGTTTGTCCTTGTTTGGCTGCCGCAACTTGTTTCGCAAAGATTTGTACCTCTGTGATAGACGTTCCACGCTTGTTATCTGCTTTAACCATGCGAATACGAATAGCATAGGTTTCAACTTTATCAAAGCTAAAGTGGTTCATTTCTCCAGCCTTGAGTTGAGCAGGGGCTTTTAGATTAGTAACTGGTTTCCAGTTGGCAGAATCATTAAAGACATGGTCCTCATTACCAACAAAACTAGGGTTTTTAGGAGCTGTTGGGACAGTCTTACCAACATAATACTCAATCACATAAGACTTCGGTGCACCAACTCCATGGTCTTCGTGGAATCCGACACTTAGATTATCAACGGAGCGTTTGCTCAAGATACCTGAATCTCCAAACAGAACACCGACTGAAGCTTCTGGATTACTACGATTCCAGTTTGTCCAACGATTGGCTGGTTGGTTATTGTAGGAAATGAGCTTGTCATTAACATTTGAAACTGGGTCGCTTGGATTTGAATCTGAAGCAAAGGCAAGTGGCAATTCTGAACCGGTCCATTGGTCAGAAATGTTTGCACCTTGCTCAGTTTGAGCAGATACGCGAACATGAAGTTTAGTTGTTAATTGCGTACCTTCTAAGCGACCATTAACTGTAAAGACACCTTCCTTAGCGTATTGCTCTGGACGAATCGCATCCCATGCAACCTTAGCTGATGAAACGTGACCATTTGAATCATATGTCCGAACGCTTTCTGGTAATTGTGGTGCTTCTGCGATTGGAGTTGTCACACTGACTTCTTCAACTGAAACGATACCTTCTACAGAGACTTTTGCACGCGCTTCAAGGTCAATTCCTTCAACTTTACCTAGTACTTCAAATGTTTGATAGGAGTCTAGTTTTTCTTTCGGAATAGCTTGCCAAGTGACTTTATGAGTTTTAGGGAAACCTTTGTCATACTCAACTGTTACTGTTGCTGGAAGACTTGGTTCCTGATGCAAATCTGTCACTACATTTACAGGACGGATGGATTGCGCAATCTTCTTCTCAGTATTGGCTTGGATAGTGAGTTCAACTTGGCCTTTAGCTCCCTCATATTCAGCGTTCAGAGTGACTGCTCCTGGCTTATGCAACTCAAGCATTCCTTTACGAATTGCGACTTCCCCTTCACCACTTGTAGAGAAGGTTACTTTATCAGCTGGTAATACAGCTTGCGTTCCATCTTGATAGTGAGCTCGAACCGACAATTTGACAGTTTGGTCTTCTTTGAGACTGTCAGCTTTTTCCACTTGCAAGCTCAAGTGAGCAATTTTTGGTGCTTCTTCTAGGAATTGAATTGCATAGGTTTGAAGAGGGCCACCATCTTTAGGCTGAACAAATATGCTTGCACGCATGCCGTTTGCTGCGCTTGCTTGAAGAACTGTCACATCAGCATTTTCAGCACTTGCTGTGACTTCTGGCAATTGGGCACCATAAGATAGAGTACGATATTGCATTGGTTGTCGACTAGTAAGACCTATTACTGCTTCACCTCCAACAGTAACAGTTGGCACTACAGGTGCTGCAGCATTTCCTTCTTCTACCACAAGGGTTGCATGAATAGTTTCTCCAGCTAACTGACCAGTCATTTGAATACGTGATCCAGCTACTGAAAGTTTGGCTTTATCTGCTTCCGTAATCTCCCAGCTATCTACTTCGTACTCTTGTACACTTCCATCAGTCAAAACATAGGAAACAGATTTGTCTACAGAATTTAAGTTAGTATTTGGAGCAATACGTTTCACAACTGGTAGCTCTGATTTAAGAGCAATCACTTCTACACGAGCTTCTACTTCTCGTCCGTCAGCCATACCTTTCACCGTTACAATACCAGGCTTGCTCACATCTACTAAAGACCAGGTTACAGGACGTTCTGCACGACTACCATCACTGTATACAAACGGAACAGTGGTAGGCATTTCAGGTGCCTCTCCAATAATGGTCTGTACTTTTGGCACCTCTGTCCCCAAAACAGTCTTCTCTTGTCCTTCTTTCTTACCAGTAAAGACAGTGACTTGGTTCGATTTCAAGAGATCAGAGTGGGCAGTAAGGGTGAATTTCCCTGCTTGTTCAGTTGATTTGACAATGGCAACACCTTTACCATTAAATGCTTTACGAATCCAAGAACCATCTGCTTGCGCCTTATAGCGTTCACGACTGGCTTGTTCTCCGTTATCTACACCGACCAGTTGACCTTGGCCATGCAATTGGAAGCGAACCAGATTATTAGCAGTTGGAACCACATTCCCCTGGCTGTCAACAATTTCATAGTAGATGTAAGTCAAGTCTTTTCCATCTGCTGCAATCACATGGTCTTCCTTAATAAGACGAACTGCCGCTGGCTTACCAGCAGTCGTAATCTTATCTCGAGCAATTTCCTTGCCAGATTCATCACGAGCAATTGCTTCCAAGGTACCTGGTTGATAAGCAACTTTCCATTCAAGATAAAGTTCATTAGCATTAGCACCTTCTTGGTAAGTTCGTCCATCGCTAGTTTGTTTTTTGTTGAATTTCTTCTCTCCTAGAGACTGGCCATTCAAGAACAATTCTACACTTGCAGCATTAGAATAAGCACGTACAGGGATTTTATTTTCCGCGTCTGCTACATTGTCTATCAACTCTTTGTTTTCCCAGTTCCAGTGAGGAAGAAGGTGAACCATTGGTTTTTTCTTTGCAGAAACCCATTGACTTTGGTAAAGATAAAAGTCGTTTTTTGGAATACCTGCAGTATCTACGATACCAAAATAAGAGCTTTTAACCGGCGTGTTGTTTTGGTTGTGCCATGGAGTTGGTTCACCGATATAGTCCGTACCTGTCCAAATGAATTGACCAGCATAGCCAGCATTGTCACGGTCAAATGTCCATGAAGCAGTTGCCGTTTTACCCCAACCAACACGGTCATTTCCATAATCTGACTGTTCATAGTTACGCCATGACTGATTACTTTGTACCCACTCACGCTCTGGGTGGAAGTAACTTCCTCTTGTACGGGTTGCTGATGATGTTTCTGACCCATAAATCAACCAGTTTGGATGCTTAGCTCTAAGGGCTTTGTAATTATCTTCAGAGTAGTTAAATCCAACAGCATCGAGTTCATCAGCAATTTTTTCATGCCCACCGCTACCATTACCGAAACGGAACTTATCTGCTCCCATGGTAACATAACGAGTCTTATCAACATCCTTGATAACTTTGACTAGACGTTTAACAGTCGCTAGAGAATGGGGATCCCCATTTGCTTCACCGATTTCATTTCCGATTGACCACATAAAAACAGCGGGATTATTTTTGTCTCTCTCTACCATAGTACGTAGATCGTAGTCGGACCATTTTTCACCATTTTTAGCCTCAGGATGGGTAGCATCTTTTTCAAAGAAACGTCCATAGTCATAAGGTTTCTTTCCGCCATACCACGTATCAAAGGCCTCTTCTTGAACCAGTAAGCCAAGTTCAGCTGCAATCTGTAAAGTCTGAGGACTTGCTGGGTTGTGAGTCGTACGAATCGAATTCACTCCCATTTCCTTCATCTGTTTCAGTCTACGGTACTCAGCCTTATAGTTTTCTTCTGCTCCAAGCGCTCCGTGGTCATGGTGCAAGGAAACTCCATGGAATTTAATGCGTTCACCATTCAAAGAGAAGCCCCCATTTGGAGTCCAGTTATAATATCGGTAACCAAACAGATCCTTCTTAGCATCAACTAATTGACCGTCCCGGTAAACACGCGTAATCAATTCGTACAAGGCAGGTTTGTCATTTAAAACGGTCCAGAGTTTTGGTTGTTCAACTTCTAAAATCGCATCAAGGCTAGTTGCTTCATGTGCTTTCAAGGTACGGCTCTCTGTACGTACTAGACCTGTCACAGCCTGACCACCACGTTCAACGATTTGATATTCGGCTACAAGTTGATGGTCTTTGTCGTCCGTATTGACGATTTTGCTGGTCACATGAGTTTCGACCTTGCCATGTTGTTGTTGTTCTAGTTTTGGTGTTAAAATAGTTGTCCCATTTTTCTCAACATGCACCTTATCTGTCACTTGTAAAGTCACATCACGATAGATACCACTTCCTGAATACCAACGGCTACTTGGCTGTTTGTTGACTGCATGGACAGCAATCACATTCTCACGACCATCTTTGTGAAGGTATTTGGTGATATCATATGAGAACTGGTTATAACCATTTGGATAATGCCCCACTAACTGACCATTGACATAAACTTGAGAATCCATGTAGACGCCATCAAAAGTAAGGCGAACATTTTTCTTGAGGTCTTTTTCATCTAGTTTGAAAGTCTTGCGATACCAAGCTTCCCCACCGTTGAGCTGTCCACCTTCATTTTGTGCAGGAGATTCATGATCGAAATCGTTAAAGATACTCCAGTCATACGGTAAATCTAATTTTTTCCACGTAGATACGTCTACATCAGGTTTAATGGCTTCCTTAGAATTTGCATTGAGTTTAAAGTACCAATTTTGATTAAAATCCACTTTCCTGTCTTCAATCATTTGATTCACTTCTTCATTTGTTACAGCTTTAGCATCTTCCTTGAGCGGTTTTTCTTTATTTGAAGCTTGTGATTCTATCCTTGGAGCTTTTTCTTCCGGTTTAGCAGACACTTTTTCCTCTTTTGGAGTTACGGCTTCATCTTCTTTCTTCTCAGATGCAATAGCCTCAGTTGAACTAGGTTCACTTTGTTCTGTCCTTTCAACTACATTTTTAGTTTCCAAAGCTTTATCAGCCTTTTCTTCTACTATCATTTTTTCCTCTTTAGGTTTCTCAGCAGTATGAGTAATAAGTGTTTCATCCGCATAAACTACAGATTCTCCAGCTATATTTCCTCCTAATAGAACTGCACAAGTCCCAATCATTACTGAGCAAGCTCCCACAGCAAACTTACGAATGCTATAAACTCTTTTCCGATTCCAATGGCCTTTCCCCATAAAACCCTCCTTATATTATATTTAGTGCAGTTAGCTACTACCAAAGCCCAAGTGGTATACATGGTATGACAACCTAGTTTCAACAATTTACACTCTGCGAAAATCCAATTCAAACTTCTTCAGTGTCGCCTTACCGTATGTATGATTACTGACTTCGTCAGTCTTATCTACAACCTCAAAACTGTGTTTTGAGCAACCTGCGGCTAGCTTCCTAGTTTGCTCTTTGATTTTCATTGAGTTTATATTTTATAGGAGCGCATTATTTTGCTTTTGCTGCGTACTCTTCGTTACGTTTGATCATTTGTTTTCTGTACCAAGCAAAGATACCGATATAGAATACAAGGAAGACTACTGCACCAAGGATTGCTTTGATATCACCAGTTGTAGTGTTACCAATTGTCCAACCAAGAAGTTTTTCGATTGGTCCTTCAAGAGTAGAGTGAGTAATCAATTGAGTTTGGCTCACACCTTCTGGGAAGGCACCTACACCTTTAGCAAGTTCTGTTGCAAATGGTGCAATAAGTGTACCTGAAAGAAGGAAGAGTGGCAACAAGAGTGTTCCGAAGATAATCATACGGAGCAATTTACCACGAGTTACAACCAAGAGAGCTGGAGTAACACCCATAGCGATGATACCTGCAAGTGGCAAGATACCATTTCCAACTTTTGAAAGAAGCACTGCTTCAATCAACATGATTGGTGCAAGTACGTTGGCACAAGCCCAGATTTCAGCACGACCAGCGATGAATGGCCAGTCAAGACCGATATTGAATTTACGTCCTTGAAGACGTTTAGTAGCAACGTTTGTAATACCTTGTGATAGTGGTTCTACGGCTGCGATGAACCATGAACCGATAAGTGAGAAGAGTTCCAAAGATACACCGGCAGTCAAACCAAGAGACAACCATCCTTTGATAACAAGACGCCATTTATCTGCATCTGCAACACCTGCAATTGGATGTGGAGTTCCCATAATACCGATAACGATACCAAGGATGAAACCGATGAAGAATTTAGATCCCCAGAAACCGATTTTCTTGTTCAATTTAGCAGCATCAAAGTCATATTTATCAAGGCCTGGGAAGAATTTTTCAAAAATCTTATCCAAAACCATGATAACTGGGTTCATCATGTAGTTCATGTGAGTTGATGTCATTGGTGATGAACTTGGGGCGTTAAGAAGGTCATCAAATGTAGGTTTCATCAAGTCAGAGTTGATAATTTTCAACACACCGACAAGGACGATAGCTGCTGTAGCAATAAAGAGTGAAACCCCTTGACTCACACCATTGTTATCAGCATACCATTTAATCAAGAGACCTGTGATAGACAAGTGCCAGATATCAAAGATATCGACATCAAGTGTATCGGTTTTCTTCATAGCAAGCATCACTACGTTGACAATCAACATGATGAGCAAGAAGTATAGTGTCCAAGCAGAACCCCAAGTGATTGTTGCGAGTGGTGCCCAACCAACGTCGGTAATACTCAATTGGATACCAGTGTTTTCAACGAATTTTGCAAGTGATGCTGAGAAAGCACCATTTAGCATACCGATGATAGCACCGATACCTGTAAGAGCGATGGCAAGTTTGATACCACCTTCAAGCGCTTTGGAGAATTTCACTCCAAAAAGTAAAGCCAATACTGTCAAAATGATTAACATGATGACAGGTCCACCCATTTCTAAGATGGGATTGAAAACCTTTCCGATTAGGTCAAAGATTGCATCCATAACAGTTCCTCCCTTTTTTATGTTATATGAATGTTAACAAATTAGAATTAGCTTAATCCGTGTTCTTTAATAGCTGATTCAATATTGTCAAATACTGGAGCGCTCATTGCTGGTATACGGAATAAGATTGGCCCAGCTTCGATAACTGGGATACCTGGTTCAAAACCAAGGTCTGTTGCAGCGATTGGTGTAAAGATATCGTAACCTTTCATAAGGTCTTCGTTTACATCTTTCACCATGACTGCATCACAGTGAACATCATAACCACGGTTTGAAAGTTCTTCTTCTAGAGCACTTTTAATTTGGTGACTTGAGTTAACACCTGCACCGCAGGCAGCAAGAATTTTAATCATTTGGATTTCCTCCGATTTTATTTTTTAATAGACAAGATTAAGCGGTTGCTTCAGCAATGTAAGCATAAAGTTTTTCTGGTTCGGAAATTTTTGATAGATCTTCAAGATGTCCATTTCCTGTGAAAAAGTCCATCAACTGAGCCAGAATATTTGTTTGACTTGAACTTGAGTTATTGATGATAAAGAAGAGCAAGGATACTTCTACTTCCTTATCAGGAGCTATCATATTGTGAAAAGTTACTGGTTTTTCTAATCGAACAACCACCACTTTCTCAGCTAGATTATGAACAATATCTGTATGAGGAATCGCTACATTTGGCAAGTCCTTTCCTAGAAATTCCATATCTAAACCAGTTGGAAATGACTTTTCACGCGTGATCAAGGCTTCACGATAAGTTGGAGTGACAATTTCTCGTTCTTCCAATAAAGTTGCAACCTGATCAAAGAGTTGTTCTTGATTATCCGCTTCTAAGCAAAACACAAGGTTTTTGTCAAAGAAATAATCTAATACCATAAGTTTTTCCCTTCTTTCCATTAACTTTATGCCATAAGTATAACACTATATGAAACCGTTGTCAATTACTTTCTGTTCTTTTTTGTCTCTTTTTTTATATTTTTGTTTTGTTTATAGTTTGTTATATAAAAATAAAAACACAAACAAATACTTCAAGCATTTTTGCTGTTCTAATATTCAATGAAAATCAAAGAGCAAACTAGGAAGCTAGCCGCAGGTTGTTCAAAACACTGTTTTTAGGTTGTAGATAGAACTGACGAAGTCAGTGATCATATCGTAACCGTCCAATAACGAAGTCTATTGAAAAATCTCCAGATTAGTGAACTCACGGATAGTTCCTAATCTGGAGATTTCTTATTTGCACTTTTCTTGTACAACTTTAGTCCATAGTAAATAAGCCTCTAAAACCTCTTTGTTTACGAGAGTTTCCACGTTTAGAAGACATTCTAGAAGATAGGATAGATATTTCTCGCTATTTATAATGGATTGAAATAAGATATGCACAAATCGATTAGGAAAGGAAAATTGATTTATAGAAATATTTTAGCAGTCGATGCGTACTGTTATAGATTCAACGCACTATAATTGATGACGTTTAGCTGTTTCCAACAAACTCATAATAATAGCTCTTGCTTTAGCTCCTTCAAAACTTTGAGAAAATAACCACCCTCGCTTTTTAAAATTTAGCTTAGGCTAAAAGAGTCCACTGAATTCTTTTACTCCGTCCCATAACCAATGATTTAATGGCGCGTTCAGCTAGATTATTGGAAAGGACCAGATGTCCGTCTTTCAAAATAGTCTTAAAGGTTTCTTCATACTTGAGGCTGTATTCAATTGCCCTTCCTAGTTTTGAACCTGCTAAAACTGACTGACGCCGGCACTAAGCAAAGAAGTCTTCCATTAAGGGCTGGAGATGTTCTTGACGTTTCTGTAGTCGTTCATCAGCTGGCAAAGCCTCCCAGTCTCTTTCCAGGGAAAATAACTGATCACAATAAGCTAAACCTTTAGCTCCTAAGGATGATTTATCTGCTTGCTTGGGGGTCGCTTCAAAAAACTTCCTTCTCACATGTGCCCAACATCCAACAAGTTCAGCTTCTTCCAGTTGACGATAAGCTTCTAGCGGTTCGCAGTTTACCAAGCTTAGCGTCGCCTTGCTCCTAAACCTTGGACTGCTATCGCATAGGCAGAACTAGAGGACTAAAGTCCTAAGTTACTGCCGCAACATATCACAATGCACATAGCCAGAATAATCTCCTAGGAATTCTTGTACTACTAAACCACTCCGACGCTGATCATGGTGGTACAGCGTGATTGCTTGATTCTCAACTTTCCCTGACAAAAAAGTCCAATAGTAGGTCAGCTGACTATCACTTTCTAAGACCCGATAAGAGGTTTCATCTGCATGAAGTAAGAGCTGAGTCAATAGTCTCTCTCGCAAGAGGTGATAAAGGGGCTTTAGGAATAGGAGCTTTCATAAGCTTATCCAGATGATTATCTTTTACTCTTATGGACAATGCTATATGGCATAAATCAAGTACCTTAAAGATTCCGACTAATATTGGCTTTGCATTTATTCCTCCGTACACACCAGAGATGAACCCCATTGAACAAGTGTGGAAAGAGATTCGTAAACGTGGATTTAAGAATAAAGCCTTTCGAACTTTGGAAGATGTCATACAAGGACTGGAGAAGGAGGTGATAAAGTCCATCGTTAATCGGAGATGGACTAGAATGCTTTTTGAAAGCAGATGAGTGTAAAAAGAAAGTCCTCATTTCAATAGAAATCACGACTTTCTGATGAATTTATAATGAAATGAAATAAGACCAGGACAAATCGATCAGGACAGTCAAATCGATTTCTAACAATGTTTTAGAAGCAGATGTGTACTATTCTAGTTTCAATCTACTATAGATAAACTTTTGAGCTATTCAGAAGACTTGAAACACCACTATAATCTCTATCAACTCTTGCTTTTTCACTTTCAGAATAAGGAGCCTGACAAATTTTTCGGACTCATTGAGGACAATCTGAATCAGGTTCATCCTCTAAAACCTTCCTCAAAGATAAAGAGAAGATTGTCAATGCCCTTCAACTACACTATTCTAATGCCAAACTGGAAACGACCAATAATCTCATCAAACTTATCAAGCGCAATGCCTTTGGTTTTCGAAACTTTGAAAACTTCAAAAAACGGATTTTCATCGCTCTGAATATCAAAAAAGAAAGGACAAAATTTGTCCTTTCTCGAGCTTAGCTTTTCTTCAACCCACTACAGTTGACAAAGAGCCGAAATTGTCTCATCACCTCTATTAGCCTTTAAATTTTGATAGACTCTATTTTCTAATCAATATGACCAATATTGTCAATACTAACCCTTTCAATCAATTCATTAGTTATCTAAACTAAGTCCATTAATAACTCCAAATAGTATCAATAGTGAAGTAAACTAAATAATTGAGTTATAAATGGCTGTTTTCACAAAACTATGTCATCACCTCACTATCTAATCTCAGTACATAAACCATTTTTTTCTATAGCTTTTATCTTAATCTTGATTTTTTTTCTTCAATCCAAGAAAAATTCCTACTATAAACATTATTCCGGCAGCTAATAGTGTCTGGGCTCCGCTTGCTGTTCCAGTTTTTGGCAACTTATTAGGATTGTTAGTAGTTGATTTACTACTGATATTGTTTTTATCAAGAACTGTAGCTGTAACATCCTTAGTTGAATCAGATTTTTGTGAATGATCTTCTCTTTGTAAATCCTCTTTTCTGTGACTTTCATTTAATTGACTATGGTTTACTTGTGGGTTATCTTTCTTTTTCGATACATCAAAAGTAGGTTTATTTTCTTCCTCCTTTTTCTCCTCTATTTTCTTGAATACAGGTTTTATAAAGGTATCTTTTGATAGATTAATAACATAGCCAGCGTCTTTTTTACCTTCGAAACCAGAAATTTCCCAACCATCAAATTGGTATCCTTTTTCTAATTCACCCTTATAGACAGGTAAAATAAAATCTTCTTCCGACACTATCGTTGAACTCATTTCTTTTCCATTTTGAATGGTCACAGTTACCCTATGAGGTTTTAATTCACTTACCTCTCCCGTATCTTTATTTAAAATGAATTCTTTTACGGTTGTATTTCTTGCAAAATCTTTTACAACAATCTTAATGTTTAGTGTCTTGTCTGTTATTTGTTTAATATCATCAAATGATGTATATTCTTTTCCATTTACATAAATATGTTGTTCTTGAATCTCACCATCGAATCCATTATTTCTTTTATCATTGATGTTAAAGACTACAGATTTTCCATCAGCATATTCGATACTAGTATTTCCCTTAGGATCAATGTTTACTTCGGGTTTAACATTATCATATAAAAACTGATAGTGGACTCCAACTGCTTTAGCATTCAAATCGCTATAGCCAGTTTGAAGATAAACATTTCCATCCATATCTGTTACCTTATCTGGAAATCCGTTTGCTTTATAGTCTTTCATTCCCCAGTCCATGATGTCACCGTCTTTAACATTCAACTTAATATTAAAATCTCTAGTGTTATCAATGTGTAAATCTCCGTAGATTAAATAATTATCTACAACCGATTCATTAACTCTCAATTCCCAGTTAAAACCACCCTTATCAGAAATCTTACCTCTTAAATAAAATTCTGGATTTCGTACATAAATTTTATTAGATTTAGATGGATTAAAGTAGTTCTTATCCATTGAAAGGTTTACTGGTTTGGTATCAATAAATAACATGGAGCCATCTTCTTTTATAGCTTCTACATTGGACTTATCCTCTCCAGTGTATTCTTTATCATCCTTACCAAATAATACAAGTTTAGAAGAATCTGTCACAAGATTTCCGTCTTTATCGATAGCTTCCCCTTTATCGTTCATTTTAAATGTAAACACTTGATACCTTATAATGTTAAAGCCGTCCAAAGCCGACATTAATACAGATTGGGTACTTCTTCCATCTTCAACATTTCTACTATCAGCATAAATTGTTGTTTCTGAAAGGGCTCTTAGATTAGGATTGGCCTTTTGTATTTTTGCTATATCTTCCTTGCTATAGACTCCATTTCCTTCTAACATATCCGTTTTTCCAGGATTATAGGTAGTCACTTTTAGTGCATAGCCTTTTCTTAGAATGATATTATCCTTTAACAGATATTGTTGTTTTTCTGAATCAGAATAGATTTTACCAGATTCCATTTTAGTTAAATTGTCTGGTTTGTTTTTTGAAAGATCTCCTTCCCCTAATTCTATGACATTCCCATAACTTGATACATAGGGATATTCTGATTTAGTTTCCTTAATTTTTTCAGGCATTCTAATTTTAATTTCAGCTTTTTTCTGATCATTATCTTTAACAAATAATCTCATATCTCCTGCAAAAGCTAATCCATCCACAATATCATTAATATTAGCGTATAGATCAAATGTCATCGTTTTTGAGTGGAAATCATACTTGGTCGCTTTGATTTCTATAGATTTATAGTTATTCCCATAATATACCTTGGCATTTTTAGAAACATTGCTTATCTTTCCAAGAATTTCAAAGTGTCCATCTTTAGACGGACTTAGAACACCATAAATTTTTGATTTGATTTCGTCAAGTTTCTCAGTTTCATATTCTAGATCAGTCCCATCATCGTAGGCTATTATATTTCCTTTATCATCGTATTTATAATCACGCTCTACTGTTCTTGTTCCACCATTTACAAAGTCGTCTTCTTGCTTATATTTCTTTTTAATGAGTTTCTTTAGGTCTTTATTTTCAAAGTCTCTAATTGTTGAAATAGTTTTATGAATATTAAAGAGAGATTTTCCTTCGATAGACTGATTATCTACTAAAAGGTTATTTTCCACCTCAGCTGTCTCTTTGTTTAGGCTATCATCTTTAACATTTTTTAAATTCTTAAATTTAGATTCAGGAATTTCGCCAAGCTTTTGGTATTTAGATGAATCCTGATCAGGATCTACTAGATAATAGGAAATCATCCCTTTTTCATCAGCTTGATTAGCAAATTTAATCCTATGGATTTTGGTAAAGTTGCTTGCTCCATCTAGGGCGATTACTTCGATGATTTTTCCTCTTAGATCTCCTGCTCCGCTAATTTCATAGATAGTATTCCCATCTTTATCAAGCTTCCTATTTCTTCCTTGACCCTCACCTGCATAAGTTACTTCAAGATTTTTCTCAACCTCTCCATCTTCATTAACAAGAGCAGCTCCTGCATACCACACCTCATTTGCAATCTCATCAAATTTTTCAGGATGTTCTTTTTGATCTCTAGCAAATAAAGTTTCATTCTTGTATTGATCTTTTACCTTGTGATAAGTATCCTTTGTGATTAGCTTAATTTTTTCAGGATTTGAAAAATCAACCGAAACAATCTTAGGGGCTGTGTTATCAATTTTTACAGGAATATAGGAAACCTGCCATGGGTAATCTTTAGTTAATCTATATTTAAATTTATAGAAATATTGACCTTCCGCAATCGGTTCAAATTGTCCTCGTATCTTAGTAGCTGGATCTTGGTTATCCTTACTTTCTGGGGCATTTTCTTCTCTACCTCTTGGGTTATAGATGAGTCCATCCCATTTCAAGTCACCCCAAACTTTTAGTTTGGATGATTTGATACCCTTAGCGTCATTTCCCTTAGAATTTAGAATTCCTCTTATGAAGTGCTCTCTTGATACAACTTTAAGGTCTTTTTGGTTTTCTCCTTCTTTGTTGGTGTTTACAATTGAAATTAGTCCTTCTTCTGCACTTCTTAGAACAAGTGGAGATGGAGTTAGTCCTCTTTCTAGTTGAGCATCTTGAGGATTTCCATTTGAATCTAAAGGATAAATGTTAGCAATCTTAGAACCACTAGTGGATTCTGCATGAACACCTTGGTTGTTAAAGGCAAATAAGTCTGGATCTTGATCTAGAGATGTTGTATTTTTATCTTTTCTATTTTGGATAACTCCTGCTGGATTAAATTTATCTATACCATGTTCTCCACCAATCCCCTTATTTAAGGTTCCTGGAATTTTTGGTTTACCGTCATCATCATAACCTTCCATTGTTTTTGATTTTGATCCTTCTTCCCAAGCCCATTTATCAAGGATTGGTTCGTGGTTCCAATTCCCAGCAAATCCCATTAGGGGCATTGATAAAGATGGTTGGAAGTCGGTTTTCTTGCCATTGGAGCTTAATGCTTCCATTTCTTCTACTGACTCAAAATGAATAAATGATTCTACAAATTTATTTTTATTTTTAGCCTCCCCAACATTTATAACCGCATTTAAATCAAAGCTAGAATTTGCCCCTATAGTGAAAGTGTCATGCTCAAATGTAATATTTGCCCCTTTGACTTTTTCTGGATGAATTTCTGGAACAATTTGCTTACCATCTGGAGATTTTTCATCTTTATATGTTTCATCCAGTTTTAGTCTGTCAGTTAGAGAATCTGTAGTTACCGCTGATGCTGAAACTTTAAAGGTTAAAGGCCTGTTGGATGTATTGTGAAGCTTAATTGTAAAGTATTTTTTATCACCTTTTATTTCTTTAAGAGAAATGGAACCATATGAATTTACCAAACCTTTAGAATCCGTGTTTTTGAAAGTCGCTACAACTTCATTTCTCAAAGCGTTGGCCACATTAATTAGCCCCGCCCCCTGCTGTCTAGGTGATGCAAAGTATTGACTTTTTTCTTTCCAAGAAGTTGCATCCATCATAGGTCTTGCAGTATTTTGTAGGGCTATTTTTGTAAGACTTGTAAGGTCTATTTTATCATCACCTTTAAGATTTTTTAATACGGGTTTTTCAAGCATTTCCTTCAATTTTGGTCGAATCAAAACAGTAGAAGCTGCTACGATTGGAGTCGCCATACTAGTTCCGGACATATAGCCATAAGTTGATTTGCCATTAATAACATTAAGCGTGGATTTAATATTTTTACCAGGTGCTGAAACATCGGGTTTTAAAAGTAAATCTATTCTTGGCCCCCAAGATGTGGATCCTGCTGGAACGATGATATCTTCTTTATAGAGTTCTTTGTCTGTGTCAGGTGCAAACTTAAAGTCAATCTCTTTTTCGTCACCTACATTCGGTTTGTTGGAATTAAAACTTTCCATATCAATTGGATAGTATTGCTCCAATTTATCTTTAAAATCTTCTTTATTATTTCTTTTGACTTCAGTTTTTTTATCAGGATTAATCATGTTCCATAGCTTTACACCATCATCTCCTGAAATTGAAAACACTTGACTTTTAGTACCTTCATCCGCTTCATATCCCATAGCTGGAAGCTCTGTCCAATTATCTCTATTGTAGTAATTTACAGTATTTACAACCATAATGGCGCGTGCACCCTTATCCATAGCTTTTTTAAAAGCATTTTTTAAATCCTTTGTATAAATTCTATCCATTACTGCAATTTTGCCCCTAAGATCCAAACCTATCAAATCTTGGTCTTGCCCCTTGCCTATATATACAAATTTTAATTTACTAGGAGCTTTTGTTCCATCTTCATTTGTTGTGATTTTATTCTTATCGAAAAAGGCCCCTATATTTCTGTATTTAAAACTTTGTCCTCCAATGTTAACCTTATCAAACTCAACTGTTTGATTTTTAGCAGAAGCGACCGCTATCGCATCTTCATGTGCTGCAGTTCGTGTTACATTTCCAGTGTCGGTCATTTTCAGATGATTATTTGCTACTAAATCCCATGAAGAACTTGAAGCAGAAGTCGCATAGTTACCCGTAGCGACAACCATTGGAATGCCTGCTTTTCTTAATGCCCGAATAGCTTGCCAATATTTCTCACCTACAAGACCTGTTCCTGTAAAACCAGATGATACCGAAACAACATCAACGTTGTGTTTGATAGAATCTTCAATAGCATGAAACATTGTTTCATCACCCGCAAACCCAGATCCTGCGTCAGAATACATTTTGTAAGAGAAAATTTGTGCATTAGGTGCAATTCCATCTATGCCGTTAAAGTTTTTGATATCTTGTTCAGTATCATTTCCAGCAAGAATCCCTGCAATATGCATCCCATGTGGGTCAAAATAATCCCTTCCATCATCATATTTTTCTACAGTGATTTTGCCACCATTATAATAATTGAACGCATGAGGGATTTTATCACTCAACCAATAATTTTTATCAGTACCTTTTAAGTCTTCTTTTTTAAATCTCATTGAGGCTTTGGCATCATCATCGATTCTCATAGCCTTATGTCTATAATCTGTTCCAGTATCGATATTTGAAATGACCATACCTCTACCATCAAAATTTTTCCCAAACGGAGCATTGATAGACTTTAGGTAATCAATAGCTTCCTCAACTCCAATTTCCTTTCTGGCATGATTCATCATGGGTTGGACTTTTTGTGCCCTTTCAACCGATGAAATACCTTCTATTTGTTTAATTTTGTCCAAGTTATCTGGAGTTGTTTCTATGGCACTACCGTTAAAAATTCTATCATAAGTATATAAAACTTTTGTATTCTTAAGATTTGATAGTCCCTTGATTGCTTTTTCTCCAGATTCTTTATCTTTAAATTCAGCAATATAGACAAGTCTATCTTCTTTTTTCGGATTTTCTGTGCCTTTATTTGCAGACGAGTGTGCATTATCTCCTTGGGATTGATTGGAATCTTCTTTGATTCTTGCTTCTTCATTGCTAGTTTTAGTGTCTATCACAGGATTTTTACTAACAACTTCTTTTTCCTCAATAACTGTTGTTTTCTTTTCTTCAGTATCCTTTGAAGTTTCTATAGCATTATGAATATCTTCATGTTTCTCTTTATTTTCTGTTTCCTTATCTAATACTACTTTTTCTTTATCAGAGATGTTTAAAGCATCTTCAGAGCTAGATGTGTCTGCTAAGACTACCTCATTAGGGGCATAGGCTGCTAAAATAACTGCAGCTGTGGTTAATGACAATACTGTACTTTTTTTCATTTTAATTCCTTACATATTTATTTAACTTCCAATAGATAATAAACTTTAACTTTGCTAGCCTTTGTTATAAAAAGTTTTACTAAGTATTATCTAGGAAATAGAGTAGTACATTTATATATAATTGTTATCTCTCCATAAAAACAGTATATCATTTAAAAAAATTTAATTCAAGAAAAATTAACATGCATTAATTTATTTTTTAGCACACGTTAAAAAATAAGATTAGTACTCAATGAAAATCAAAGAGCAAACTAGGAAACTAGCCGCAGGTTGCTCAAAACACTGTTTTGAGGTTGTAGATAGAACTGACGAAGTCAGCTCAAAACACTGTTTTGAGGTTGTGGATAGAACTGACGAAGTCAGTAACCATACGCACGGCAAGGCGACGTTGACGTGGTTTGAAGAGATTTTCTAAGAGTATAAGTCCAAAACTTTCGTTAACCGGGATACATTATAAGCACATTCATACCATCAAAAATAGTAGCAATAAACTTGAACAACTACCAGAAACACGAAAACAGGCATAATTGATGAAATATCAGCGCTATTAAACAATATAAATAACCGCTAAGAATAAGGCTTAACGGTTATCTTCTACCTATCTATTTTTTCAACTCCTCAGTCGTTTATCTACCTATAACCTAGGCTTTACGAGTGCCTTGCTCTACCAACTGAGCTAAATCGGCGATTACACTTACAGTATGGCACTCTGAGAATAGATGTCAAGTAATATTATTCAAGCTTTTTAATCAAAATCTGACAAGGATTTTGCGGATTCCATAGTTGAGGAAAAATCTCTAACTTTTTAAAGCCAAGACCTCGATAAAAGTCATTTGTTCGATCATAATCTTTATTAGAACCTTCTGCCACTGTTTTGACCTGCAGATAACCAACTTTTTTACGAGCTTCACTCTCTAAAGTAGCAAGCAATTGGCTCCCAATTTTTCTACCTTGATAAGCTTTTTTACGCCGAGACAATCAATCTCTGCACAATCTTCACTCGAATAGGATAAGCTTACAAATCTAGTCAAATCACTCTCCTGATAGGCGGTCCAAACTTGCAGTGTCGTGGTTCCTTCTATATAGGTTTGTGTGCTTTCTGGGATTCCAAACCATTCTGGCAAATCCTTCAAAATCTCAGCGACAACTGCCTTTTTTGATTTTCATCCTTGACTTCTTCAATTACAAACATCATAAGTTCCTTTCTTGATTTTAGTCTTACTTTAGCTTTTACGAACCCGCACTTTCGTAGGAATCTAAGCCCTTATCCCAAAGTTTAAGGGAAATAACAAAGAAAACCAGAGAAATCAACATCAAACCTCCTACGTTAAAGAACACATCCTTTTCCTGTAAGAAATAGCTAGCTGGATAGTAGGCTGTAAAGGCGAAAGGCACGATAAAGCTAATCAACCAACGAAGAAGAGAATTGTAAATAGAAATCGGATACTTAGCAAAGTCATTGAACATATAGAAGATGTAAATCATGGCGCCTGACTGCTTAGTCCAAAAGGCGATACTGGCTGTTGCGATTTTAAGAGAAGTATAAATCAAGGTCGCAAAAGGAATACAAACTAGGAAAAGCAGAAATTTTGGAAGAGTCCAAACAATGCTGGTCACTGTTGTTCCCAATAAAATACCACCGACTAAGAGTTCACCCAAGGCATCAATCTGAAAGGTTTCAACTAGGATGTGAAAGAGAGGATTGATGGGACGAGTCAGATACTTGTCAAACTCCCCTTTTCGGACTAGGCGTTGCCCTAGTGCCCAGAGATTGTCAAAAAAGAGATGGTCCATTCCCTTGGGAATCAAGGAAAATCCATAAATGAAAGCTATCTCTTGAAAGGTCCAGCCTTCTAGGAATGGAATATGTTGAAAGATGACATTGAGAAACAAGAGATTCAAGCCTTGAGCCAGAAAGACTCCCAAGACACCAACCACAAAATCCACCTTATATTCCATGATTTGTTTGATGTATTGTCTGATAAAAATCAGATGCATTCGTTGATATTTTTTCATACTAACCTCCTTGAATGGTGATAAAGGACTGGACCCGTTTCCAAATCAACTGAGACAATCCCACCATCACTAAGAGCCAGAAGAACTGCAAAAGGAGTGCCTGAAGAATCTGACTGGCATCGTATTTTCCAACAATGATCATAACTGGAGTATAAATCAAGGATGAAAAAGGCAAAAAGGAGAGAATATCTGAAACAACCTTTGGAAAGAATGCCAAGGGAATCAAACTCCCCGACATAAAAGCCACTATGGAAGTCTTAAGTAGGTTGGAACCCCAAAGATTTTTAAACACAAAGGCTGAAAATCCAAAGCAAATATTAAAGAAAAAGTTAATCAGATAGGCGAGCGTTAAGCTAAAAAGATAAAGGACAGTTAATCCTAGCACCTCTACAATACCTTGACCCGATATGATTTTCATCAAGACAATGACACTTAAAAACGGAAGGCCAACGCTGATAAAAATCAACCACTTGGAACCAAGCTCGGTGAAAAGATAGGAGGCCGCAAAATGCACTGGTCGCAACAAACGCATGATAATGGAGCCATCCTTGACCTCCTCCCCAATCATAAAGGACGAATCGGATCTAGTCAGAAGATTGGTCACAAAACTCATGATGATGTAGAGGGTGATATCCGCCATACTGAAGCCCTGAATCAAAGACTCTTGCGAAGAATCAAAGACAGCCTTCCAGAGATAAAAGGCCACAAAAGCCCCCATGACATCGCCAATCCGATAGAGAATAAAGTTGACTCGGTAAGTAATCAACTCCTGAACCCCTGCATTGATAAAGGGTTTATAACGTCTCCACAATTTGATCATCCTAGAGCTCCTTTCGGTAGAAGCGACGGATAATATCCTCAATATCCGTATCCACCATCTTCAAATCGCGGATTTCAAAATCAGACAGGGTTTGCTTGATAATGTCAGCTGACTGGTAGCGAGAACTATCAAATTCAATGTTGAGGCTGTTTCCTTGTCTATCAATGGTCATATCAGACAGACCTTCATAGTGAGAGACGAGATGACTTTGACCTGGTAGCAGTTCAAAAGAGAGAGTCTTCATCTTACCAAAGGTCTCCTTGAGTTGGCTCACCGTTCCATCAAAAATCTCTTGCCCCTTGTCAATCATGAAAATCCGATCACAAAGTTGCTCAATATCACTCAAATCGTGAGTGGTCAAAAGAATGGTAGTTTCTTCCTCTTGATTAATCTGAGTAATTGCCCGACGAATATTATCCTTAACCGAAACGTCCAAACCAATGGTCGGCTCATCTAAAAAAAGAACCTTGGGATTGTGGAGCAAGGAGGCCGCAATATCCGCCCGCATCCGTTGTCCCAGTGAAAGAGTCCGCACGGGATCCTTGATAAAGTCCTTCAAATCCAAGACTTCATTCAAAAAGTCCATGCGCTTATGAAAGAGCGAGTTTGGCACATCATAAATCTCTTTTAAGACAGTGTAGGTCTCTTGCAGAGCCAAATCCCACCATAGCTGGGTGCGTTGTCCAAAGACTACGCCAATATCTTTGACATAATCTTGCCGATTGTCCTGGGGAATCTTGCCGTTAATCCGACAAAAACCAGATGTTGGTTTCAAAATTCCTGTCAGCATTTTAATGGTTGTCGACTTCCCAGCACCATTTGCCCCGATAAATCCTAAAATCTGCCCTTTTGGAACCTCAAAGGTCAAATCCTTGACCGCTTCAAAGGTCTGCTTTTCAGGATGAATAAAGGAGCGCAAAGCCCCCTTCAAGCCCGGTTCCTTAACAATCTTCACAAAATGTTTCTGAAGATGTTCCACTTCTATCATTGCCATATCTATCTCCCTATCGTAAGGAATAGCAACATTGTGTTTTTAACTACAAATATTCTAAATCCTTACTTTCTACACCTTCTACATTTTATTACTACAGAAGGCGTTATACCAACCTATTATAGTCCAATAAAAAACGAAATGCAAGCGTTTGCCTATGGATTGTGAAATTAGGATTTCTCTCATAAAATAATACTTTTAATCAAAAATTCTGTTTAATAGTTTAAATTACCAACCTACTCATCTTCTCACCAGAGGGCGGTATTAACTTTGATCATAAAATCGGATACTCCCTCTATCCAGAAAATATGCTCAGAATGATTGTCTCTAAACAATACCTGCTCTTTTACCTCATTCATGAAAAAGAAGTCCATACCCTGAGAATTATCAACTCACGCACCGACTACCTAAATCAACTCGACCACCTCTTTCGTACATGTAGGAAACTATTTTCCTCACAAATAATCTCATTATAAAATCCAATAAATTTTTTTAGCTCACTTGAATATTTTCTTTGTATCGTTTTATCAGCTTCAATCTGATCTAGACTTGTTACCTTGGAACGACTTGAAATAACCTTTGTAAAATAACACTTAAGGCTTTCATCATCTCGTATAAATTTTTCAATAGTGATATAAAAAGCTTTCATATTCTGTTTGTAATCAGATATTAATTGATTAATTTTATCATTCTGATGAAGATTCGATACCATAATATATAGCGGATTGAAATAAGATGAGAACAAATCGATTGGGAAAGTAAAATTAATTTCTATAAATGTTTTAGCAATTGTTTCGTACTATTTTAGATTCAGTCTACTATACATAAACTAACCTCCTCATTATTAGCAAGGCTTCTACTGATTATAACCTAATTCTTAGACTACTTCAAGACTAACTGTCCAATAATAATCTACAGATAAATCATCCACTCTTAATCAAATTTTATTCAATCCATCTACTCATTCCCAAAAGGTTGCTGTATAATGCAAGACATTTTTCTTACTGATTTTACTTTTCCTTACCCTCAATTTAGTGAGCTAATAAATTATTCTTCTTCAAAAGGTTGAGATTTATCTAGTAACTCTAAAACATTAATGGTAGGTAGCAACATTGCTTCACTGCTATCAATTGCCGAAACTATTGAAACAATAGAACGTAAATAAGGATAAAGAATAGCAGTACCATTTACGTATAGAATATCGGTGATATTTTCATCTATATTTATTTCAAAATATCCTATTACAGTTACAGATATTTTTTTCATGGCATCTTTGTCAACTAAAGAAACACTAAGTTTTACGGCTCCATGACTATAATCATCTGTATGACCAACCTTAACTATGGGATATAATATATCGAAGGTAAATGTGAACAAACTGATTAGGGAATTTAAACCAACTTCTAACAATGTGTTATACTCAATGAAAACCAAAGAGCAGACTAGGAAACTAGCCTCAGGTTGCTCAAAACACTGTTTTGAGGTTGTAGATGGAACTGACGTAGTCAGCTCAAAACACTGTTTTGAGGTTGTGGATAGAACTGACGAAGTCAGCTCA